>Ga0222664_1000369_pt1 | contig 29186 bp, 28 predicted proteins | sample AntAcemetagen604_FD_181147 | JGI IMG/M metagenome (GOLD analysis project Ga0222664, IMG submission 181147) | Saline water microbial communities from Ace Lake, Antarctica - #604 | ecosystem: Environmental > Aquatic > Non-marine Saline and Alkaline > Saline | place: Antarctica: Ace Lake... | reverse complement strand
CTGAGAAATGTGTACTTTTATTCATAGCGGTTATTTACGTTTGTGGAAAAACATAAAATAACCAAAAGGGGAGAACTCGAAAGGGAACTCCCCTTCTTTTTTTTATCTTTTACCGGACACTACTGAAACTATATAAATAATTTATGGGTGGGTAAATGCATAAACCAATAGATTCGTGCCAAAGCGAAGCGAAGCCTGTATGATCGTTTCAGGATTAGGGTGTTCATCAAAAGCCCAGCCATCGGAGGGGTTAGATTCAAACGTATATAACAAGACCATTCGGCCTTTTCTGTAGACTGCAAATGCCTGTGGAGGATTGCCATCATGTTCATGTATTTTAGGCGGGCGTCCATCCGGAAAATTATAAATCAGATTGTAAATGGGATGTTCGGCAGGCAGTTCAAAAAAGGGTTCTTCAGGAAATATATTTTGTAAAATGGGTCGAACATATTGATCAAACCCGTAATCATCATCTACATAAAGAAATCCCCCATTCTCGAGATAATCACGAAGATTTTGCATTTCAGAATCATTTACACTGATATTTCCGTGACCTGTCATAAATAAAAATGGATAGTTTGATATATCACGGCTTCCAAGTTGTACGTCATCATATCTCTCACTGATAGAAATAGGAACGACATCTTTTGTAAATCGAATTAAATTTGAAAGTGCATTAGGAGAACTATACCAGTCTCCACCTCCCCGATATTGAACTCTCGCGATCTTAAACTCATCATTGTTTTGAGCTTCTGCATTCGGTGAGATCAAGAATGGTATAAATGATAAAGCTATAAGAACCGGTATTTTCATAAATCCAGGATGAACTAAACACTACTTTAAGAATGACATTCTTAATTGAAACGTCAAATACTCTTTCTATTGTACAGACTGCCTAAACTAAAATTAAAGCCTTTGCCGACCGATCGGGAGAGCAGGGAGGTGTTCTCCTGCGGGTTTAGCCAAGTTAAGCATTTCATATTATTGAACAGCCATATGAGTAAAGTTATATTCTTCTTTTTAGTGGAAAATTTCTAAATAAATTCATCCAGCCTTTTTTTACTATTGGCTCCCTCAAGAATATCGTGTGATTCTTCATGAGCTTCAAAAGGTTCCAAATGGATGGTGATAATGGCATCGGTATCCATTGAATCGATCAACTTTCGTTCCAATAACGTCGCTTCATCATGAGCCTCTTTTAGCGAAATGTCATCTTTAAACACCAAGTGTAGCTGTATCCAGGTGGTTCTGCCCGAAGAACGATGACGCAGATGGTGCCAACCCTTGATCAACTCACTTTTTTCCCTGTTCAAAACATTCTTAAGCGCCTGATCAATCTCCGGATTACGTGTATCCATCAATCCGCTAATTGAGTAGCGAAGTAATTTATAAGCTTCATAGCTAATATATCCGGCAATTAACAAACTGACAATGACGTCAATGAGCATCCACCCTGTAACATTAATTAGCATAAGTGCGACTACAACCCCTCCGCTGGTCCAGACATCAGTCAGTGTATGTTTCCCATTACTGATAGCTATCATGTTCTTTTCCCTTCTACCCACGCGTAAAACGTACAAACCCAAAATCAGATTGATGAATGCAGCAATCAAAAGCAACCAGATACCGGTACCCATATTTTCAATTTGAATACCCGTAATGGCACTCATCACGGCATGGTAAAAAATTGTGATACCGGCTACAATAATAATAGCACCCTCAGCACCAACAGATAGAAATTCGATTCGTTCATGTCCGTAGTGATGTTCATCATCGGCCGGTTTTAAACTCAAATAGTACCCATAAACCACAAAGACCACGGCAAATAGGTGAACTACCGATTCAGCCGCATCCGATAGAGCAGCAGTAGACCCGGTTACCACAAAAGCTGCAATTTTTAAAGAGAAGCTCAATAAAGAAACTATCAGGCTAATAAAAAGTGCTCTGCGTACCTGATCTTTTTTAACCATCAGAGAAATAGGATTTTTCAATCTTTTCATATTAGAAAATGTAAGAATTATTCTAATGACTATATTACTACTCAAAAATGAGTAAAATTCTATTTTATTGATGAGTTAAAGGAAAATTTACCTCGTCTGGACCGGAAGAATCAACAGTTGAATGGAAAACGTAACGAATTTATATAAGATAATTTCATTTACTCCAGACTAAATCCTATGATACAAATTTTACTCATATCCATTGGGGGTGCAATAGGTGCTGTTATTCGCTTTTCAATTGGAAAGTTTACTATGACACTCACGGGTAAATCGGATATTTTTACAGGCACACTTTTTTCAAATTTGATGGGTTGTTTTTTTGCAGGTATAATGCTTGCATGGGTTGGGGATAATGCCACTATTTCTCAGGAAGCCATTCTATTTTTGTCCATTGGGATATTGGGTTCGATAACCACTTTTTCCACATTTGCATTAGAGTCATTTCAACTCATAGAGAGTGGAAACTTCATTAAAACGATATCCTATCTTTTTCTTCAAATAGTGATTTCTTTTCTAATGACAGCCGGTGGGTATAGCCTATTTCAATATGTGTTAGGAGGATAGAATGGCTAAAAGAGACTTTTTTAATGAGATGGGTTGGGTTGCTTTAGGTGGGATGATTGGGGCTTTACTCCGCCATTTAACCAATCAGCTATTTATCCTCTATTATGAGAACAATTATCTATTCACTGCAACCGCACTTGAGAATATACTGGGATCCTTTTTCATTGGTTTGACCTACATCATTCTCTGTAAGAAATTTGAAAACAATAAATTCCTTAACCTCTTTCTATTAACGGGTATCATCGGCAGTTATACTACCTATTCCGGATTTATGATAGAAGCATTTTTGATATCAACTCAATCCTTCATCACTTTTTTGAGCTATATCTTTCTCCAAATCATTGTTGGAATCTTCGCTTTATGGTTGGGATTGGGAGTGGGGGAAAAAATTAATTCGACAACCTAATCCATCACTTCAAAGCGAATAGAGCGCTTTTTGGATTGATCGGTTTCCATATCTACTATTTGTACGATCAATTGATATAATCCGGGATTTAGATCGGCAGTTTCAATTTCCAAATCTTCAAAAACACGTTGCTCATCATTGATAAAATTGAGAGTAAGGATAAACGCCGTCTGATCCTGTAATATATTTCCTGCATCATCCACAGGAAGGATCCTATAGGTGAGCTCAAACTGTGTAAAACCGTTTTCCAGCCTTGCCAGGTTATAGACTTCAAAATGCAGAAGCAGAGTTTCTCCAAAAGGAATAATCTGATCGTTTGCAACGCGGAATGTAAACGGCTCAGTAACCCTGAGTGAATCCGGATATCCAAGTACCAGATCTGCAACTTCGAGAGTGTCGGGGTGACTCGTCAACGGTTTCGGTTGTCTGAATTGCAATTTATTCCAGCCTCTAACTTCTTGCGCAAAAGGACTCTCATCAAGGGTCCTTGATTCAGGATCATGATTATTTAATTGAACAGATGCGGCCATTTGATCTCTGCGGATGTGTGGCAGCTGAAAGTATGAACTAACAGTTGAATCCGGTGATAATCTGCTGTAGAATAGTGGAGGACTGGACTCCATTAGGTTTGTTAAAGCCCATCTTCGATCATACGACTGTAGTGTATGCTTGAGTTCATAGGTAGGTAACTCTTCCAGTAAATTAACTCCATTGGGAAACCCGACAGTCTCATCACCCCTGCCTCGGTTTCTATGATAGTCGATTAGAAAAGCTTCCTGTGCAGAAGTTTCAATGAAGGTCACTATAGTTGGTGACAATTCATCATCCAAAAACCGATACTGGTAGACCTGTAAGGGTATACGAGGGATGATATCTTCGTATGAGGACATATCCTGAGGGACCTGCATTTTTCTTTGATCTGCAAGTAGTCTGCTTTCCGCTTTGAAATCATTGTCCATCTCTCTTAAAGCCTGCATCCCCTGTTCTAAAACCCTCTCTCTTAGTGTGTTCAATCGATCTTCAAAAAAAGAATCCACCCGTACCAGTTGTTCGTAATATAGAAGTTGCAAAATCAATGCAGGAGTAATACCGGCTCTGGTAAAATCTGCAGAATCATTCCCACGATTTCTTTCCATCGTGAATGCTCTATTCGGGATGAAGTCATCAATACTTGCTTGTTGTTTAAATTCATCACTATGAACATCCGTACCAAATAGATAGAAGATGGGTTCTTTTTGAGCTGAAGAGAGATGATCGTATATCCATATCTCATATTCAGGGTATTGATGAAACTCATAAATAGCATCCTGTAACATTTCGCCCTGCTCTTCACTCCCCGCCGGGGTGTCATCATCAATTCCGGACTCCGATTCGGGGTCCAAACCCGGATTTAACTGCCTTTGAAGCCACGGTTTGATATTTTCTGATTGAAGTGTGAGGATGCCGCTGCTCTTTCGATCCGGCTCTCCATATCGGATATAAATCAGTGCACGATCATCAGTGCCATAAGGTGTGCTGTTATTTTTTCTGTAGTGCTGTTTTGCAAAGGCAATACGTTCCCAATGTTCGATGAGACGTTCATTCACTTCATGAGCCGGAGTGGGATCTTTTTGGACCCAAAACCCCCTGATATCTGACCCAAGGTTCTCATTTCCTCGATCCAACCATTCCATCCACTGCCGATAAATTCCATCGCCTACAATAGCCCGAAGTCTCTCAATTTCCTGACGAATAGCAACTCTGCTTTCATCACCGTCTCCATTGATTAAAGCCTTGAAATACATCTCAGTAGCCGGTTGATAGTAGGAATTCAAATTGTATTCAGTAGCCACACGAATAAATTCAAATCCAATTCTGCTGTCTACAGACTCCACCTCATCAGTCATATAGCTACTATACCACAGATCCAGTGCATCCGTGATATTGCCACTATCCAGCTCTTCCAAACCCCTGTCATATGCCAATTGATTCTGGGCAATCAAAGAAGCAGAAAGCATCGTGGAAAGTGTCACGACAGCAATGAATTGAATAAATCGAATATTTACTATCATTGGATTTTGATCATTTCTTAGAATGTGGAAAATACAATGCATTTTTGTTAACCGTAAGTACAATTTTTTTGTACCTTGTCGGGGTAGAGTCGAATCAAAAAGTTGGCAATTTTTCATTGATTTATGGCAAACAATTACAAGGCATTAACCCGTACATATCGACCCCAAACATTTGATGACGTCGTTTCTCAGGAGCATGTCAGCAGTACATTAAAGAATGCCATTGCTCAAAACAGGCTCTCTCATGCGTACATGTTTTGCGGACCTCGAGGGGTTGGGAAAACAACTATGGCCCGGGTTTTAGCGAGGACGATCAACCAGATTGACGATCAAATTGATGGAGAGTCGTTGAGCCAAACATTAAATGTGGTTGAGATCGATGCGGCATCCAACAATAAAGTAGAAGATGTACATCATCTCCGGGAGATCGTTCGTGTTCCGCCTCAAAGCGGCAAGTACAAAATTTTTATTATTGATGAAGTGCATATGCTCTCTAAACAGGCATTTAATGCACTGCTTAAAACGCTGGAAGAGCCCCCACCACATGCTATTTTTATCTTCGCTACAACGGAGCCGCATAAGGTTCTGCCCACTATTTTATCCAGGGTTCAGCGTTTTGATTTTAAGAGAATCAGTATCGATGAAATTGTGTCCAGGTTAGAGGCCATTTGTGAAAAAGAGAAGATCACAATTGATAAAGAATCGCTTCATACTATTGCAAGAAAAGCAGATGGAGCATTAAGGGACGCGTTAGGGCTAATGGATCAAGCCATTGCATTTTGTGGCATGAATATCGAGTATCAACATCTGATTGAGGCATTAAATGTAGTTGGAAACGATCAGCTCTTTGAATTTACTGGTGCCATTTCAGATAGAGACTCCAATAGTGGGCTACTGCTTCTGGATCGTTTACTCAAAGAGGGAGTTGATATTCAAGAGTTTTTGGTTTCATTAACCGTTCATATCCGGAATCTGTATGTCGCAAAAAAAAGTCAGCGCATGCATTTGGTTGAAGCAACAGATGTAACGAAGAAGAGGTACATAGAAACAGCAAAACTTTTTACTGAAAGTGATTTGATGCGGATGTTACATCTGGTTAGTGAAGCACAGATGAAGATCAAAGATGTACAACAGCCGAGAGTGCACTTTGAAATAGTGACACTGAAACTCATTCATATGGGAAGATCCAAAGAGATCGGTGAATTATTAGATGAGGTAAAAAAAAACAGTAAAAAACCATCAGGAGAGCTAAATAACCCTTTAGAAGCCAAAAAAGGTGGTTCTGATCAAACGGATAGAAGGGGTTCAAAGCCAAATGTGTCGTTAGAAAGTGCAGACAATAGTGGCAAAACTTTTGAAGAAAAAGAGACTTCAAAGAAAACTACTGACGATAGGCCTCACTCAGAAGAGGGCAATTTAGAGAGATCCAAAAATGAAAAGAATTCAGAAATAGTAAAAGAGACCGGGTTAACCGAATCGGAAGATAAAACTGCAGAACCCTCATCAGAGAAGCCGCCGGAAAGTCGGATTGAAGAAAAAAGCGAGCAGAAGATAGAGGGTAATGATGCTGATCAGAATTCGAATAGCGAGGAACATTCATTTTATGGAAAGCCTAGCTTAGGGAGTGCAAATCAAAGCAGAATTACTCAAAATGGACATGAACACACTTCTAAAGAACCTGAACGAAAAGAAGATGAGCAGAGAGTCGTCTTAAAAGGGATTTCAGATATTGAAGAGAAATGGAATCAATATCTGTCACTACTGGAGCAGCGAGTATCCAAAACGATTTTTCATCAGGTGGAAAGTGTTCAGTTAAAAGACCTAAAAGGCACCGAATTGATCCTTTCGGTAAATAATGTATTTGCCGTCAATATAGTTGAAGAGAATAAAATGGCACTCTCTGAAGTTCTTAAAGAAGTGATGGGAATTCATCTCCGGTTAAAATGTGTTGTAGAGAGAAAGAGTAAAGATTCGGATGAGATATTAAGTCCTTATGAGCAGTTTAAACAGATTCAAAAGAAAGATCCCAAACTAAGAACCATTGTAGAGCTTTTTGGAGCTGAAATGGAATATTAAGTCACAAAAATAGCAACATTATTAAATAGCAGAAGATTATGAGTCAATTCAATATGGCAGACATGTTCGGAAAAATTTCCGATATGCAGGCAAAAATGAAAGAAGTGCAAGATCGTCTATCGGAAGTCATTGTAGAGGCAGAGGCCGGTGGGGGAATGGTTACAGTGAAAGCAAACGGGAAACGTGAGATTATCAGTATTGTACTGGATAGAGATGTGATTGATCCGGATGATAAAGAGATGATTGAAGATTTGGTGGTTGCAGGTGTCAATAAGGCACTTGAAAAAGCAGAAGAAGCTTCTAAAGCCAAAATGCAAGAGGTATATAAAGACATACTCCCCGGTGGAGGAATTCCCGGAATGGATATGAGTAAACTTGGACTCTAGATGCTGATTAAAAACAGAGGTATCCTATTCTTTCAAAAAAGATAATTAGAGTATTAATCCATCAACATTTTTAAATGCAAATAACCTCAGAAGCCCTTGAACGGGTGATTGAAGAGTTGGCCCGATTGCCGGGAACCGGAAGGAAATCGGCACAACGTATCGCAATTCATCTGTTGAAACAGAGCGATGAAAGGGTGATCAATCTGGCAGATGCACTCATCCGGTTAAAAAAATCAGTAACCCGCTGCTCCACATGTGGTACCATAACAGATACAGACCCCTGTTCAATATGTTCCAATCACAAACGGAATAGTGGGGTTATCTGCGTGGTAGAGGAGTTTCAAGATGTGTATATCATAGAAAAAACGAATGAATTTCGTGGCAGATATCATGTTCTTGGCGGTACGATATCCCCTCTGGATAATATTGGTCCGGATGATGTTCGAATCAAGGAGCTTTTAGAACGTATTGCCGGTGATGAGGAACAAATCCAGGAAGTCATTCTAGCCCTTAATCCCGATGCTGAAGGGGAAGCCACCTCTTATTATATCAATAAACTTCTGTTGAACTATGATGTTAATGTGACCCGCATCGCCTATGGCATCCCGATGGGTACTGAGCTGGAGTATATCGATGAGGCAACATTGAGTCGCGCTTTTGCCAGCCGTACTCCATTTTAATTAATCAAAATCATTGAAATTTTTATCCCAATTATTTTATATGTCGACCTTATTGTTTTTACGAAAGATTTTATACCCTCTGATTTTCACAATTCTGATATCACTCAATTTTAAAACAGACCTCCATGCTCAGGTTGCCGGATACTGGCAACAAGAAGTAGAGTACTCGATGGAGATTGATATGGATGTTGAATTGAATCAGATTTCCGGAAATCAATCACTCGTCTATCACAATCACTCTCCGGATACCCTGAATCGGGTTTTTTACCATCTCTTTTTTAATGCTTTTCAACCTAATAGCATGATGGACAAACGCTCCCGAACCATCATAGATCCGGATAGGAGAGTACGAGATCGAATCTATCAATACGATGAGACAGAGATCGGTTACCAAAAAATTAAATGGATGAAGCAGGATGGGGTTCAGATTGATTACACTGTAAAAGGAACCATCATGGAAGTTCATCTTGCAGAACCGATTCCACCCGGCACAAGTGTGACCTTTGAGATGGAATTTGATGCACAGGTTCCAATTCAGACTCGCAGATCGGGTCGAGATAACGCAGAGGGAGTCCGGTTTTCCATGTCTCAATGGTATCCCAAAATAGCGGCATACGACAAGATGGGCTGGCACGCAAATCCCTATATTGGAAGAGAGTTTTTTGCACCATTTGGTACATTTGATGTAAAAATTCATATCGACAAAGAGTATGTAGTTGCTGCCGGATCCATATTGCAAAACCCGGAAGAAATTGGGCATGGATATGAAACACCGGGAATGGAAATAAATCGTCCCGATGGTGATAAACTGATGTGGCACTTCAGGTCAGAAAATGTTCACGATATGATGTGGGCTGCAGATCCGGATTACAAACATACAACTGCACAGGTGCCATCCGGACCTCTACTTCGTTTTTTCTATCAAACCGATCCGGTTGCGGAGAATGCTGCTGAGGAGGATAATGATGCACGGCTTGAAGCCTGGAGTTTACTGCCGGAATACACCGTCAGGGGCATCGAGTATATGAGCGAAAATTATGGTGACTACCCGTATGATGAGTATGTAGTGATTCAAGGAGGGGATGGCGGGATGGAGTACTCAATGGGTACCCTGATAACCGGAAACCGGTCGCTGCGGAGTCTGGTTGGTGTTACGGTACATGAGTTTGTGCATGCCTGGTATGAAGGTGCAATAGGAAATAATGAAGTTTATGATCAATGGATTGATGAGGGATTTACATCCTATGTTTCAGATTATATAGAAAATGAGCTTTTTAATGAGGGGAAAATTGACCCGGTGATTTACAGGTATCAAAGGTACTTCCGACAGGTAAATGCCGGGACGGAAGAGCCGATGAATACTCACTCAGATCACTATACCACCAACAGTGCGTATAGTATGGCAGCCTACACAAAAGGGGCTATGTTTCTACACCAGCTTGGATATGTGATTGGTGAGGATCTGCTAAAACGAACACTGAATAGCTTTTTTGATCAATGGAAATTTAAGCATCCTTATGGTTTTGATTTTATCAGAATAGCTGAAAAAGAGAGCGGTATTGAACTCAAATGGTACTATGAATATTGGATAGAAACCACAAAAACCATTGACTATGGGATCACGGATGTGGTGGAAACAGATCAAGGGGTAGCTGTAAATTTAGAGCGTATGGGCCTTATGCCAATGCCGTTAGATATTGAGGTCGAATTCAGTGACGGTTCTGTGACACACTACTATATTCCAATGAGAATTATGTGGGGTCAAAAGGAGAATGAATTTCCTACTGTAGAACGAATGGTTCAAAACGACTGGCCTTGGGTTTTTCCGGAATATAGTTTTGAGATCGACAAACCGCTTAATGAGATTGTCCGTATTGAAATTGACCCTACTCTACGCATGGCGGATATCAACCGGCAAAACAATAGCTGGATCCAAACGGAAATGGTGGATTCCCAGGAAGAAATCCACTGACGAACAGTGAAGATTTGCTATGAAGAGTTCTATTTTTTGAACATCGTACTCAGGACAAAGAATATATTCTCCTTTCGTTCCAGGAGCCTGCGTTTAAAATAGGGGAACCACATGGTTCCGTAGGGGACATAAACTCTGGCATGATAACCCTCACCAGCTAACACTTTCATGGTATCTTCTCGAAGACCATAAAGCATCTGAAATTCAAAACGGTCTTTGGCGATGTTGTTTTCTGCTGTATAGGCTTTTACCCACTCAATCAACTCATCGTCGTGAGTGGCAATTCGCGGAAAGGATGTTTTTTCAAAGAGAACCTTCGCATATTCTTTATAGGCATTCCGAATATCCGGCATGGATTGTAAAGCAATGGATGAAGGTTCACTGTAAGCACCTTTGCATAACCTGATATCTGCTCCCATCTCAGCTAATTCTTCAATATCCTTTTTAGTTCTTTTCAAATATGCCTGGATTACAATACCTACACTCTTCGGATATTTCTCAAAGGCGGCTTTAAAAATATCGATTGTGCCTTGAGTATAATCTGACCCCTCCATATCTATTCTAACAAATGAGTTGAGCTTTTGGGTCTCATCCAGAAGTTTAAAAAGGTTCACTTTACAATACTCTTTATCAATGTCCAGGCCCATCATAGTCAGTTTGATAGAGATGGTACTCTTTAAGCCCGCATCATGAATATTGTTCAGAAGTTTTAAATAGATATCAACTGTTTCATCAGCTGTAGTTTTGTCGGATACGTTTTCGCCTAACAGGTCGAGTGTAACTTTAATACCGTTTTCATTGATGGTTTTTATTTTTGGAACGGTCTCGTCAAATGTTTCGGCGGCCACAAATCGTTTTGCCAGTGCAAAGGGTAATTTCATGTTGGTAGATTTTTCTTTTTGAATAGAACCAAAAATAGTGAACAATCCGTTTACTTACATGATCAGAAATAGCAGAATGGCAAAAAAATATTTTAGATTAGAAACAATATTTAGATGCGCCCGTACAGTTGGTTATATAGGATCTGGAGTAAGGATTATTAAACATTAACGACATAATAACTACATGGACTGGGTAACATTTTTAGTAGGAGTTTTAATTATTGGAATTCTTTCAGGGGTTTATAATGAGCTTCAAAAGATCCAAAAATCACTAACTGAAATTCAAATGGATTTAAAAAATAAAACAAAATAAGGTGTCACTATGATTAAATTAATAAAATTTGGTTTAGCACTCTTGATATCTGTTTCACTGATGATGGATGTCTTATGGGCTCAATCCTCAAGCGATGCTTATAGAGTAGAAACATTTTCAACATTAAGTTCACCGGAGGTAGAGCTGAGAACATCCGGAGGCACAATCAACGTGATTGGACATAATGAGGATGAAGTCAGAATCGAGATGTTTGTTCGACGCGGGTCATCGTATCAGAGTCCGGCCGACACAGATCTATCGGATTTTGAAATTGAAATTGAACAGGATGGAAATAAAATTATAGCTTATGCTAAAAGAGAAAATTCCGGGAGATCCTCTTTCTGGGGCAGAAATAATGAATCGATCTCTTTCAGAGCTTATGTACCGAATAACTCGATTGTAGATGGGAGAACAAGCGGAGGCAGTGTTTCAGCCGAAAATATATACAATCGTCTCAGTTTGGCAACAAGCGGTGGTAGTGTGAAAGTAGAGAATATTCAAGGTCTGACAGAGCTTCGGACTTCCGGTGGATCCATTCAAATTGATGATGTTTCCGGAGAGATCAGTGCCCGAACAAGTGGAGGTTCAGTCACTGTAAATGGACTTGAGGGTATCGCTGATCTTCGTACGTCCGGAGGGAGCATGCGTCTCAATCAAATCTCTGCAAAATTAGATGCCAGAACGAGTGGAGGATCTATTAGAGCAGATTTAGTTGCATTTTATGATGATGTATCACTCCGAACCAGTGGGGGTAGTATCAGTATTGATATGCCGGATGTAGATCATTATGATCTTGATTTACGTGGTAGCCGCGTGAGAACCAATCTCAGGAATTTTTCAGGAGAGATGGAAAGAAACAGAATCAATGGCAGAGTTGGAGATGGCGGGCCTCTTTTAACAGCTCGGACATCCGCAGGGACGGTCACAATAAATTAAACAAATATAGATAGTTAGAAAGATAAAATGCCCGATTAAAAACCGGGCATTTTATTTTTTTTATTTTGGACACGCTTGTCTTTTTACTTTTTATTTACTTTCACTTACTTTGCTCTATTAACCAAAACAAATAGGGAAATGAGCAATGGGGAATAATGATTCAGATAAAGGGATGGAGGATTTCCAACCAAAAGGTGCATTGGCATTCTTCATCATATTGTTGGTGATGTTTGTTGTGATGTGGTTTGCACTATATTTTGAACTTCTAGGCAGAGGGGCATAATATGGACAAATCAGAAAAATTGGCCTTCATTTTAAGCGGTATGTTGTTGGTACTGTTTTTTGGCGGGATCATGTACGCGGCCATTGTCGAAGATATTGATATTCCGACGTGCATTACAAACATGGAACCCTTTGAAACAGACACTCTATTTCAAACAGGGCCGGATACATATGAACTTCAAATGGTAGCCAGAATGTGGGCCTTTCAGCCTTCAGTCGTTACATTGCCGGTAGGTTCAACGGTGGATCTTTATGTAACCTCTCAAGACATCATGCATGGTTTTAAGATTGAAAGGAAAAATGTGAATTTAATGGCGATACCGGGCGCTATCAACTATATGCGGGTCACATTTAATGAACCCGGCGAGTATCGTTTTGCCTGTCATGAATTTTGTGGAGCTGCTCATCATACCATGGCCGGCCGTATCATTATTGAGCCGGAAATGACGGAGGGCCCATAAGATGAGCACTGATACATTTCGATTTTCAAAGTCGATCAAGAATCTGAACTCTCTGCTGCTAATTCTTCCGATGGTGCTTCTATTTATAGGTGTTTATGGCGGATTGATGCAAACAATGTTTCGGGCCGGTATCATTCAGAGTGATCCATTTGTCGGAGGAGACTACTATAAAGGGTTAACATTCCACGGAGTTCTGAATGCAATCGTATTTACGACATTTTTTGCCGTTGCACTAGGGAATGCTCTGATTCCGTATTCACTTAAAAAGCAGCTAAACAGTAAAATTGCCTGGACATCAGGTATCATGATGTTAGTTGGTTCCGTATTAGCTGCTGTTGTGATACTGCTTGGCGAAGCTACAGTACTTTATACCTTCTATCCGCCTCTAAAAGCGCACCCTCTTTTTTACATAGGATTAACTCTTTTAGTTGTTGGATCTTGGCTGGCATCCTATAACTGGGTACCCATGTATTTGCAGTGGAGAAAAGAAAATGCCGGCAAAAAAACGCCACTTGCGGTAGTAGGAATGATGACAACGTTCATTATCTGGTTTATTGCCACTCTTGCAGTTGCCGTTGAAATTCTATTTATGCTGCTTCCATGGTCTATGGGTTTGGTTGACGAGGTGAATGTAATGTTAGCCAGAACACTATTCTGGTTTTTTGGCCATCCATTAGTTTATTTTTGGCTCTTGCCTGCGTATGTAATGTATTATGTTTTTATGCCGAAAATTGCAGGAGGGAAACTCTATTCAGACATGGCCGGACGATTGGTATTTATGATGTTTATCGTCTTCTCTATTCCGGTGGGCACACATCACCAATATATGGATCCTGCAATTGGTGCAGAGTGGAAACTGCTGCATGGTATTTTCACGTTTGGAGTAGCACTTCCTAGTTTAATAACAGCATTTACAATTGCAGCTTCATTGGAATATGCCGGTAAAAAACGCGGTGGTAAAGGTCTATTTGGCTGGATGTGGAAACTACCCTACTTTGAAAAAGAGAAATGGTTTTTCTCCTATCTGATCTTAGGCCTGTTCATTTTTATTTTTGGTGGAATTGGAGGGATTATCAATGCATCCTACCAGATGAATACCGTTGTTCATAATACGGCTTGGGTGCCCGGACACTTTCATTTAACCGTAGCCGGTCCGGTTCTTCTTGCATTTTTGGGAGGCAGTTTGTATCTGATTGGCCAGTTTATGCATAAAGAGATCCGTTGTAAAGGGTGGGCATTAATATCTCCCTATGTCTACACCATAGGCCTGTTTATCATGTCGTATGGTTTGAAAATCGGTGGACTGAAAGGAATGCCACGGCGGACCAATACCGGCGCCTCTTATGCGAATCCGGATAGCATTCTGTATCAACCGGATTGGATCTTCTATATCGACCTATCCGTGATAGGCGGGGTATTGATGTTTATCGGTATTGTCATCTATTTGGTTTCATTTTTTGGAACTGTGTTTTCAAAGAGTAGCTCTACAGAAGAAGGGTCCGTGATCACTTTCCCGATTTCAGAAGCTTATCATGATGAACCGGCTTTATGGTTGAGAAATTTCAAACCCTATATCATTATCGCAATCATCTTAATCGTTCTTTCATATACGCCTGTTATATTGGATGTATTAGAGGCTACGTATGGAGGGTCACTTCCATATTCACCCAATAGTCCGATACCATTAAGATAAATGGCAGTGTAACAGCAGAGTATGTATGAGTACAGGAAGGTTTAACAATTTTTTGATCCTGACAGTTTGTTTGCTGGTATTAACAGCAACCGGCTGTGATCGTCTGAAAGTTCAGGACACACTGGCGGATCATGAGTACCCTTTAAAAAATCAACTCAACGCTAATATCAATTTCCCTTCTGATTATGAAGGGAAGGTGATGCTGGTAGGTTATGTTTACACTCACTGCCCTGATATTTGTCCGCTCATCACATACAACATGAAGGATATTCAAAATGAGTTTAATGATAGTGAAGACCTGTTGCTGATTAGTGTCACATTTGATCCGGATCGGGATACTCCGGAAGTTCTTTTTGATTATGCTTCCAACTACAATCTGAATCAAGAGAACTGGCAATTGTTAACGGGAAATAAATCAATCGTTGATGAATTACTCTCAAAACTCAATATTGGGACGGTAAAAACACCCACTCGATTTACAGAGTCCGGAACACCGATCTATTTCATCGATCATACAGATCGGGTAACATTAATTGACAAAAAAGGAAGAATTAGAAGACACTATTTGGGCAGTGAATTGGACGCGGATATTGTGGTTAAAGATATTGAGAAGCTATTAAAGAATAGTTAAATGTTGTACCTTTTATGAATGGTAAACGTTTAAAAAATGTTTAAATAAAACCATAGAAAATAAAAATCAGATCAAAAAAAACAATGAAGAAAACAATTTTTAGCACAATACTTTTAACACTCTTTTTAGGGCTTGCTGCGTGTGGTGGTGGTGAAGAAGCCGCTGAGAGCAATGAGACCGCTGAAGCAACTATTGATGATGGAGTGAGAACTATAGAGATCACAGGCACGGATGACATGAAGTTTGTAGTAAGTGAAGCCGCTGAGGGTGTAATTACGGGTGGTCAAGCGGGTCAGTATATGCTTTTACAAAGCATCGAAGCTGCACCGGGTGAAGAGTTGAGAATATCACTCACTACAGTGAGTAACCTTCCACCAACAGCAATGTCACATAACTTTGCCCTTTTAGATTTAGGTACAGATTTAGATGCATTTATTAGAGCAGCCATCACTGCACGTGATAACGACTACATTTCACCTGAATTTGAAGGTCAAGTGATTGTTGCAACAGCTATGGTTGGTAATGGAGAATCAGACACTATTACGTTCACTGTTCCTGAAACACCCGGAGAATATGACTTTATCTGTTCTTTCCCAGGGCATTTTGCAGGCGGAATGGTTGGAAAATTGATTGTGCAGTAAGCATATTAAAATAATCCTTATCGTTAAATTATAGGAAAAGGCCGTGTGTAAACATGGCCTTTTTTTGTACTATTGTTTCTTTTATGGTAGACTTAATTAATAGTTTATTGAAATTTTATAGAAATAGAAGAGATTAAATTAAAATGAAAGAACTTGAGATTTTAGAGGCTGATTTTACCAATAAAAAACATTGTCAGGCCATTTTGGATGTTACCAACCGCTATGCTGAAGATCCAATGGGTATGGGTAATTCACTTACGGATAAAACCCGTTCCAATTTAATTGATAAAATGAGCCGTTTTCCCACTACAATCTGTTTCATCGCATTTATGGATGGTGAGGTTGCGGGCGTGGCGAACTGTTTTTATGGTTTCTCCACTTTCAAAGCTGCGAAAGTATTAAATATTCATGACCTTGCTGTTATGCCTAGGTTTAGAGGAAGGGGCATCGGTGAGGCACTTCTTGGAACAGCCGAAAAAAAAGCAAGAGACACAGATTGCTGTAAGGTAACTTTGGAAGTTCGTGAAGACAATCGTGCCAGAGGCCTGTACGAACGCTATGGTTTCACTTATGGTGAACCTACGATGTACTTTATGTCCAAAGAACTGTGATGTTAAACACGATTCATTCGCCGATAAAAATTGGACAGTTCATCTATTCATTAGCTAATTCGGCAATTTCATCGAGATTATTATCAAATTTTTCAATAACCCCGATGATGGTCTCCACAGCCTCCAGATAAAAATCGGGATTGATATTTTCAAAAGTATCTGATGGCTGATGATATTGTGGATGATCTTCTACACCGAAATAGACAAAGGGGATACCTTGCTGGTGAAAGGGGCCATGATCGGAAGACATTGTCCAGTTCTGAGGCCAATCATCCGTATCATATCCAAAACTGACAGTGATTGACGCATCTGAAACAGACTCCATAATGAAGGGACTTAAAAATGGATAATGAGCTGTTCCTACTGCATATAATTCATTATCAAAGTTGTTGCTGATCATATCCATATTCACATTCAGTACAATTTGATTCAATGGAATAGCCGGATTTTCGATAAAATATCTTGCCCCGGAGAGGCCTTGTTCCTCAGCATCGAATGCGATAAAAAGAATGTTATTCTCCGGTCTGTTTTCAGAAAAATATCTGGCGGCCGCAAGCAATCCCCCCGTTCCGGATGCATTGTCATCCGCTCCATTATAAATGTCACCATTAGAGACACCCAGATGATCGTAATGAGCTGTAACCACAATAAACCTGTTCGGGTTGGCGCTGCCCTCAATAAAACCAATCAAATTGACTGCTTCAACAAACTCTTCACCGGTCTGGCTATTGGTAAAATCAAAAAGATGACGATACGACTCTCCTGCCATTTGCAGTTCCAGAGATTGAAACCTCTCCTCAATATATTCTCCGGCCATTCGATTTCCCTCCTCACCGGTTCGGCGACCATTGAGTTCATCTGAGGAGAGATACCGAACATCTTCCAATAGCTCAGTTTCAACAACAACGTCTGGTTCGTGAACATCAGATATCTGGTCACTTTTACAGGATAGAGCAAAGGTGGATAAAAGGATAAAGAGAATGGGTAGAGTTGAATTATTCATGAAATTATACTTTTAGTTGAATTAAAAGAATCGTAATGATTGATCTTACCAATTTCGTAATTTGAAACAGTTTACGGAATTATACGTAATAAAAATTTTACGCAGCCCAAACTGATAAAAGATAAAATGAGATCAAGTGATCAACAATTGAAAAACAATTTAAAAAATCCGGATCGGGATGGATTGGATAAATTTTTAAGAGAGAATTCAGATGCAACAAATCATCAGCCACCGGAAAATAATAACTTTGTGAGTAAAGTTCTGTTGATAGCTTTTCTGGTTGTTTTAGGGCTCTATTTTGTTAAGGACGTGAGTAATAACGCCTTTAATCCAATCTCAGCGGTTGTGTCTACATTTCAAGCTGCAAGCGGGCCTTCTGAATCGTTGTTGAATAGCATGAATGAATTGATGATCGAAATGGGGTATACAGATCTGACACATGATGATCTTCGTGAATTACGAAGTGAAGGAGTGACAGCTACGTATATGTCAAATATACGTGCTCTTGGATTTACCGATTTAACAACGGATGATGCCGTAAGATTGGCTAATGCAAATGTGACAACTACATTTATGGCGATGATGATGGAGTTGGGGTATGATTTAACCCTTGATGAATTTGCAGAGCTCAGGCGTGCAAATGTCACAGCTCACTACACAAGTAATGTTCATGATTTAGGATTCAGGGATGTAACGAAAGAGCAGCTGATACGAATGAGAAGTATCGGTTTGACGACCGGATTGATCGAAGAACTTCAACTTGAAAGGGGTGAAGAGATCACACTTGATGAAATCATTCGCTATCACATCAGCAATCAGTGATAAAATAAGATCCCCACCCTGTAAATTTTAATCTTTCGGCACGGTAATCAACACCATTTTTGTATCTATTCATTGATTGATTGCAGCTTGTGCGGCTGCTAATCTGGCAACAGGCACCCTGAACGGTGAACATGAGACATAATCCAAATTTTGTTGATAACAAAATGTAACACTTTTGGGCTCTCCTCCATGTTCACCACAAATACCGACTTTGAGTTTGGGTTTTGCCATTCTCCCGTTTTTTGTTGCCATTTCAATTAGCTGACCCACACCTTCCACATCTAATACCTGGAACGGATCATCGAGTAGAATGCCTTCATTTAAATATTCACCCAGAAATTTACCGGCATCATCACGGCTGTATCCGAAAGTCATTTGAGTCAGATCATTGGTACCAAATGAGAAGAAGGCTGCATCTTTTGCAATTTGTCCGGCAACCAATGCTGCTCTGGGAATTTCAATCATGGTACCCACATGATATTTAACTTTGTTCATTTTCTCTGAGAATACCAGTTCTGCGGTTCTGTCAATCACCATTTTTTGTGATCTGAATTCTTGAGGTGTCCCAACCAGAGGAATCATAATCTCAGGAATCACTTCAATTCCTTCCTCCCCCAATTCAATTGCGGCTTCGATGATAGCCCGTGTCTGCATTTCAGTGATTTCAGGATAAGTGATTCCAAGTCGACAACCGCGATGTCCAAGCATCGGATTAAACTCTTTAAGGGCTCTGACTTTCCGGGTAAAGAGAGCTCTGTGTATACCCAAATCATCGGCAACTTGGTCTATTTCGTCTGAATCTTCCGGCAAAAACTCGTGAAGTGGTGGATCCAGTAGACGGATAGTGACCGGTAAGCCTATCATGACCCGAAAGATCTCCTTAAAGTCCTCTTTTTGATAGGGTAGTAATTCTGCCAATGCTTGTTTACGGGAGTCATAATTTTGTGATACAATCATTTTACGGATGGCCTTGATCCGCTCTTCTCCGAAAAACATATGTTCAGTCCTGCAAAGGCCTATTCCCTCTGCTCCGAATTCTCTTGCCCTTGCAGCATCCTCAGGACTATCTGCATTCGTTCGCACTTGCATATCCCTAAATTCATCAACCCAGGTCATAAAGAGCCGATAATCGTCTTGAAGATCGGGCTTTATAACCTCTTTTTTACCCATTATTACCGTTCCCCGGGCACCGTCAATGGAGATCCAGTCTCCTTCTGAGATAGTCATTTTACCATTGGTAAAATTGCTGTTATCATAATCAATAATAATATCGGCACAACCGGCGACACACGGTTTTCCCCAACCGCGAGCTACCACAGCTGCATGACTGGTCATACCGCCCCTGGACGTTAAAATGCCCTGCGCGGCAGACATACCACCGACATCTTCAGGACTGGTTTCAATTCTGACTAAAATAACCGGCTCGCCTGATGCAGCAGCTTCTTCGGCTTTTTGCGATTCAAACACAACTTTACCGACAGCAGCGCCCGGTGATGCAGGCAGTCCTATTCCTAATATAGAGTCCGGATCTACGGTTTTGGAATCAATTTGAGGATGCAGCAGTTGATCCAGGTGAGTGGGTTCAACATGCGTTTTTACAGCAGTTCTCTTATCGATTAACCCCTCCTTAACCATATCTGTCGCAATTTTTATGGCTGCATGTCCGGTTCGTTTACCACTTCGTGTTTGAAGGATATATAGAGTTCTTTTCTGGATCGTAAACTCGATATCCTGCATATTTCCATAGTGTTTTTCAAGAGTTTTACCCCAGTTATAGATCTCGTTATATTGAGTTGGCATAATCTCTTTCAGTGTACTTATATCCAGAGGGGTACGGATACCTGCGACAACATCTTCACCTTGAGCATTGATTAAATATTCACCATATAGTTTATCTTCACCGGTAGATGGATCCCGTGTGAAGCAGACCCCGGTTGCACAATCATCACCCATATTGCCATAAACCATCGCTTGAACATTAACTGCCGTGCCAAGCAGGCCTGTAATATGATTTATCCTTCGATATTTATTGGCTCTGTCACTTTCCCATGAATTGAAAACTGCATTAATGGACCATTCCAACTGCTCATATGGATCTTTTGGAAACATGTAACCTGTTGCTTTTCTGTAAACTGCTTTGTACCGATTCACAAGGTCCTTCAAGTCTTTTGTAGATAATTCTGTATCCAGTTCAACCCCTTTTGCTTTTTTCAGGGATTCAATCGCTTCTTCAAAAAGATCATGAGGGATACCCATAACGACATTTCCAAACATGTCAATAAAACGGCGATAACTGTCATAGGCAAAACGCTCGTTATCCGTATGTTCGGCCAATGCAATTACAGTGTCGTCATTCAATCCTAAATTTAACACAGTGTCCATCATTCCCGGCATTGAAACCTGTGCACCCGATCGTACTGAAAGCAGAAGCGGTTTTTTGGAGTCACCAAGTCTTGTACCCATCACACCTTCTACAAATTCCAAACCATCTTTAATTTGCTCTTTCAGTCCTTTTGGCCATAGTGAGTTGTGAATAGAATAGTAATGACAAGCTTCTGTTGAGATAGTGAATCCGGCAGGAACAGGCAGGCCAATAGTTGACATCTCTGCTAAATTGGCTCCTTTCCCACCCAATATTTTTTTCATTGATCGATCACCATCTGCCATTCCATTGCCAAATGTGTACACTTGTTTTCTTTTCATTTCACTCTCCTCAAATTTATTTAGCATCTCTATCAAACCACTCTCACTGGCTTTGAAAGAACAATACCTATGAAACAAGCTCAATCCTTCGTAAAAGTACAATCGGGAAGATCCCTACTCTGCTCTCAGGTTGATCCCCAATCGATAGGGTTATCATGTAGCATCCACAAAAAAAGGTTTCTCATTCTATATTCTATCAAGATTAAAGAACGTTTTCGTTCGGAGTACTCCAAAGTTGAATCAGATCGATTCCCTGCCTATTTTGTCGGATTGTTATGAACGTTAAACCCTGAAATCGAACCTGAAATGTCCATCTACTTTTTCATCGTCCTTCTCTACCTTGCCCTTCTGATGGGTATCTCCATCTGGAAAAGCCGTGCCATTAAAAATCAGGACGATTTTATGGTTGCCGGTCGTTCAGTACCAACGTACAAACTGGTTGGGACACTGCTTTGTACATGGTTAGGCTCCGGAACCCTGCTTGCCGGAGCCGGTCTGGCCGCGAGGGTGGGTTTATCGGAACTCTGGCTGGCAGCCGGTGCCTGGGTTGGTATTGTAATTGTATTCTTTTTGGCAGCAAAAGTACGGCGGATCGCACAGTATACCGTACCGGATATTTTAGAGCTTCGATATAACAAATATGCCCGGATTCTGGGTACAATCGTGATCGTTATCGCATACACTACGATCGTTGGATATCAATTCCGAGGCGGTGGTTTTGTTCTGAATCTCATAGCAGATATTCCGGAGTGGCAAGGCGTTTTACTGACAGCCGGATTCATTGTGATATTTACTGCGTTTGCTGGAATGCTTTCTATTGTGTCAGTGGATATCATTAATGGCGCCGTGATTACAGTTGCGGTGATCATTGCGGTGCCATTGGTCTATTTTAATCTGGGGGGTTCTGAGTACCTTGTAACGGAATTGGATCCTCAGCTTTTTAGTGTTCTTGGCGGACACAGTTGGATCTGGGTGATGGGTGTATTTTTCCCAACATTTCTGCTCTTGCTTGGCGAGTCTAACATGTATCAAAAATTTTACTCTGCCAAAAGTGAGAAATCCGCGAAAAATGCAGTCGTGCTTTGGGTTGTGGGTACCATTATCATTGAAACCGCAATCGCCTCTTTAGCAATCATTGCATTCAGCCATTTTAATGCCCTCGAACCGGGAAGTATCATGCATCTCGCAGTTGAAGACAGTGAAAGGATCATCCTTCACACAGCTCGTTTTGCAACAGAAATAGGGATTCCTCTGGCAGGTGGGTTATTGTTAATCTGTGCCGCTGTGGCCATTATCACATCTACTGGGAACAGCTTTCTGCTTACACCATCAACCAATCTGACACGCGATATCTATCAGCGGTTTATCAATCCGAAAGCATCTGAGAAAAGGATTATCTTCTTCCAACGATGCATGGTTCTTCTTTTAGGTGTGGTTGCATGGTTACTTCTGACCCAGTTCCGGACGATTCTGGATATGGCTTTTACCGCTTATACAATGGTGGGTGCCGGACTCACACCGGCGCTTCTGGCCGCCTTTTTGTGGAAACGGGTGACCACGGCCGGAGGTGTAGCATCTATTGCCACCGGTATGGGTGTAACCATCTTGATTACGATTATTAATTCGTTTGGAGAACAGCCGTTGATACCATACGACTACATCGTACTTCCAGCAGCAGGGTTATCTATACTCGTTTTGATCGTTGTCTCACTACTTACACCGCCCGACCCGAAAGAGAAATGGGGGAAATTCTACGAAGAGGAGAAAGTAGAGCTGAAAGATGTGATTTAGGGTCAATCCCTAACGGTTTTGCTGGGATTAATGCGTCTCTTTGGCTTGGAAGAGGACGAATTGTACATTATTTGTGATTTCAACCAAAACCCATATCTATCTCGATCAGACAAATTTAATTATAACATTTTTATAGCATTTAATGCTTATAATAAAATCCTCCGTCCTAAAATGTTAAGTTTACGTATTGTAGATACAGATGCACTTACAGATACATATTTAGACTATGAGGAAATTATTTTTCCTGATTTTGATTACAGCACTTATTGGATCTTGCGGGAGTCCGGACTCTATTCGTATAGGCGGCTCCACAACAGTGCTTCCCATCATAACTATAGCAGTAGAAGAGTTTCATGATCTCTATCCCGATCATAAAGTACTCTTAAATTCAGGGGGTTCAGGCGTGGCGATCAATCAGGTTGGGGCAGGTCAGCTTCATATTGGTATGATATCCAGAGACCTAACCGATGAAGAACTTGGTCGTCATCCGGACGTGGAATTTACCAAACATACAATTGGCAGAGATGCTGTACTTCCCGTGGTTTCATCAGAAATTTTTGATGCTGGAATCAGAGTACTCTCAATTAATGAAATGAGAATGATCTTAACCGGAGAAGTATCAAATTGGCAGCAGCTTGGCGGGCCGGACAGAGAGATCCTGGTAATTGATAAAGAGCGGTCCCGAGGTACAAGACACGTTTTTATGGAGGCTGTGATGGGAGACAGCGAAGCATCTGTTCCTGCCGCAGGCCTGGTGCTTGGAGCCAACAACGAATTGCAGCTTGCCATTACCCAAAGTAACTCAGCCTTCAGCATGCTCTCATTTGCATGGCAAAATGAACACGTCAAAGGGCTTGCCATAAAGATGGAAGACGGAACTGTGATTGAACCATCAGAAGAGAATATGAGGGCAGGGATTTATCCGATTATGCGGGATATTATGCTGCTCACAAATGGGCGTCCTGAAGGAAAAAATGGCCTGTTTATCGATTTTATTTTAAGTGAAAAAGGACAGGAAATCATAGAACAAACCGGATATGTTCGTATCAGTCAGTAAAGCCGGAAAAAACGCGGTGATTACGAGTACAATTATCAGCATGGCAATCATCGTGATTGTTTTTGCCGTTATTGGTCTTCAGGGATTGCAAGCAATTCCTGAAGCCGGTTGGAGCCTTCTCTCACGCTCCTGGAATCCTGGACAGGGAGAATACGGTATTCTAAGTATGATCTACGGCACAACCGCCGTAACAATTGTGGCCCTGTTGATTGCAGTTCCGGTAGGAGTACTAAGTGCCATCGTAATCTCCGAATTATTACCCTCTCGATACCGAATTCTCGTAAAATCCTCTCTTGAAGTTCTTGCAGGCATTCCATCTATCATTTACGGACTGCTTGGGGTAGCCGTACTGAGTGTCCTGATCGGAAACCTGTTTGATCTTTCAACAGGAAGAACCATTCTGGCAGGGGGGATAATCCTGGCGATCATGATTTTACCCATTATTATTACACTAACTGAAGATGCATTGCAAAACGTGCCTTCTCGCTACCGCGAAGCAGCTAAAGTTCTGGGACTCTACAATTATGAAGTGATGAAGGATACTATTCTTCCCATAGCAAAGTCGGATATCATAGGCGGGATATTGTTAGGCCTCGGGCGCGCCATGGGAGAAACGATGGCGATGATGTTGGTGATTGGCAGCCTCGACCGAATACCGGACCCGTTTTATAATATCCTGGTTCCCGGACAGACCATCACCTCCAAACTGGGCCGTGAAATTATGGAATCTGCGTTCGGTTCACTTCATTTCAACTCCATGATATTCATGGGTCTTCTGTTGATGGCGGCCGTTTTTACGGTCACGATAATTGCGCAGCGAAATATCAGGTTTGGGGGGCGTTTATATGAGTAGATCATTAAAAAATCGTCTTTTCCTGTTCTTCTGCTGGGGTTCGCTGGGTTTCAGTGTATTTGTATTGGTATTTCTGGTGTTAACCATCGTCTGGAACGGTTTTCAGGCACTCAGCCTCGAATTTTTAATTTTACCCTCAAAGAGTTTTGGAGCAGAAGGGGGAATTCTATACCAGATTATTGGTAGCATTCTGCTTGTATTTACGGCTGTACTCATGGCATTTCCAATCGCACTGGGAACGGCCATTTATAAAAGTGAATACTTGAAGAACGAGCGCCTGCAGCGGATGAGTGATATGTTAATCTACGGCTTGAATGGAATCCCATCTGTTATTTTTGGCATTTTCGGGCTGATTTTTTTTGTGAACCTTTTGAATACAGGTATCTCATGGTTCGTTGGGTCTATTATTTTGGGAATTATGATTTTGCCCACGCTTGTACTAACCGCCTACCAATCGATTAACTCTATTCCACATCACTACCGGGAGAGTGGCCTTGCCCTTGGAATGAACCGGTGGGGGGTAATCACAGAAGTGTTGCTTCCAATGGGTATCCAGGGTGCATTTACAGGACTTTTAATCGGGTTGGCAAGGGCTGTTGGCGAAACCGCGCCCATCATGTTTATTGCCACAGCATTTTCCGGGGCGGGAATTCCGGGCTCGCTTCTCGAGCCAGTTTCGTCACTGCCCACACATATACTTGCTCTTGCTCAGAATGCAACAGATCCCACTGCGTTACAAAATGCATGGGGTGCCAGTCTTGTATTGATCACACTTGTGGGAATATTCAGTTTAACAGCACTCTATTTTCGAAATCGATATAAAACAATGATAGTACGATGAATAAACAGTCCGCCAGCTTAAAAATTTATTCGGGAAAGCAGACGTCGATTACCTGTTTCAGTGTCGAAAATTTTTCTGTAATGATCGACGACACGCTGATTTTAAAAGAATTGAATCTGACGATTCAAAAGAAAAATATACACTGTATAATTGGGCCGTCCGGTGCCGGAAAATCTACGTTAATTCGCTGTTTTAACCGTATTTGTGATGAAACAGATGGACTGCAAACAGAGGGTAAAATTTTCTATGATGGCGAGAACATATTCGACGGGTCAGTAAACACCAGTGAATTGAGGAGAAAAGTTGGCATGGTTTTTCAAAAGCCGGCAGTATTTCCAAAATCGATTCGGGAAAATGTGCTGATGGGAGTCCGGTACCATAAAAAGTTATCTCTGCTTGAGAAGAACCAGATTGTGGAAGAGAAGCTAAGGGCAGTATCACTCTGGAAAGAGGTTTCTGATCGTTTGGATGAATCGGCCCGGTCACTTTCAGTAGGGCAGCAGCAGCGCCTCTGCCTGGCAAGAACTTTAGCAGTTGAACCCGATGTAATTTTACTGGATGAGCCAACGTCTTCACTAGATCACGTATCTTCAAGAGCCATAGAAGACCTGATGGGTCATTTAAAAGAAGAGTACACAATTGTGTTTGTTACTCACAATATTCAGCAGGCTTATCGTATAGCGGATCAGGTGACGTTTATTTGCGATGGTAACGTAATCGAGACCGGGTATAAAGATCAGCTTTTCAATAATCCTGGAAAAAAGCAAACAAAGCGCTATATCAGAGAAGATTTATGTGATTGTTAATACTAAATATGTACTTCCATTTTTTCGTTTTTTCAATTCTGTTATGTGGGCAAGATGATGATTACAGTGCCATGCATAGATCCCGATATTTTCATCAACCCGAAATCCATTTTGACAGAGTTTCTTTCGTAATTATTGATGGTTTTTAAAGGTTCCAATAGGATAGTTTAATTGTTCAATACTCATACGGTTCCTTAATGTATATCTAATGTCATATAAACAGAAGTTGAAGGGCATAAAACCGAGAATTCAGTGGTTTGACGAATGCTATTGGGGGCATTTTCTCTAGGGCTTTTTGTAAAACGTTTTTTAGCAAAGTAATTTTCGGCTGTGGTTGTCAGAAGATGTTCAATTTGAACGATGTCGTTAGTTAAAGAATCTTTGTAAATGATTTTTTCTTTGAATGGCTTCATTGCTTTATTAGCTGTTTGATCTCTGATTTTGCATTATTTATTTAAAAACTTATCCTGTCTTTCAACGATCGCCATCACAGATTTCATTTGGAAAATTTTTATCACAAATTTAGATTCATCTAAGCAATCCACGAAAATCCTGATCAAAATCTTATGAAAAGAGATGGGAAGTTCAAATTAAAACGAACAGCATATTTTTACAGGTTAAAAATATGGATTAGCATGGTCAGTATATTTTTCCTGATTGACCTTTCAAATTCTTATGCTCAAAGAACGACCGGGTCCGTCAGTGGTACAGTTATCGATACAGAAACGAACTTACCGCTAATCTCGGCAACCATTTACCTTTCAGGTACTACAGTTGGCACGACTACAAATACTGAGGGTTTATTTGTCTTGAATAATGTGCCCGCGGGAATTTTTGAGCTTGTTGTTCGATATGTGGGGTATGAACAGTTAATTTTACCTTTCGAAATTGAAACAGGAGTTTCGAGGAATTTTGGTGAACTGGGACTTCATGTAGAGACTTTCTTGCTTGGTGATATTGTGGTTGAAGCAACAAGAGATCAGGAATGGCTGGACAAACTGAGTCTTTTTAAGCGTTCATTTATCGGACAATCCTCAAATGCCGATCAAACTGAAATAATGAACCCGGAAATACTGGAGTTTACGATCGATCAAAGAACCGGGGAACTGCTGGCCGATGCAGATGAGGATCTTCATATTATCAATAAGTCTTTGGGTTATGAGCTCTTCACGGAATTGGATTCATTTCGATTTAACACAAAGAATGATAATGGATACTACTATCATAGAACACGTTTCAATCCGTTGGAAACTGATGATCCAGAACAAGAAGAGATATGGAGCATGAATCGAAATAACACTTATTACGGATCACTTCGGCATTTTTTGGTGAGCTTGACAGAAAACAGAGCTGATGATGTATTTAATATAGCAAATGGGGAAGTAACCCATGTGAATACTCGGCGTGCATCTGTTTATGGAGGAACGGTTCGAACTGAACAGTTGGTATTTCTGGTTGAGACCCGCAGAGATATACCACTGATAGTTGGGTATCAAAACAAGTTAAGATCAGAAATAGATTTTCCGTTTGTAAATGTTATTCTGGTTGACACCTATGGAAACCTTATGAATCCTAAACAGGTCGTATTATATGGAGACTGGGCTAAGGAACGGATGGCTGACCTGCTGCCATCTGATATTTTCTTTCAAAATAACTAACGGTTCTTGGTTTGTGCTGCCTGACGAGCAATATTATGTCGATCTTCAATACTTAACCGGTCAGCACGAAGCCATTGTTAACCCACCGTGCAACGAGATCTGACCAGATATAACTGACTGAAAATTTTGGCGATGTGATCCCAAAAAGAGAAGAACAGGTTGTAGTTGATTGCCATTTCTTATTTAGCCCAGTAATCCAATACCATTACATCTTCTAAATGTGGCTCTACTACTTCTCCAAATTCCTGATGAGCTGGATGGGGAAGGTAGATTGCTCGTCCTTCTTCACTATCAAAAGTAAGAATAAAACAATGAGTAAATCCTTTATTTAATCCTTCAGGACTGTTATTTAAACCCCATTCGAAAGCTTTAATCTCCTCAATCTTTGATGGTAACTCTAAAAAAGCATTTTCCACCTCAATTATGTCAGCCGGGGTAGCTGAATCCTTAAACTTAAACATAACTACATGGCGCAATTGTTGAGACATTTCTTCTACTTCGTTGTTATTAGTGGCATTATTTTCAGCCTCATCAGAATTTGCACAGTTAGTAAATAATATAAATGTGATAAGAATTAGAAAGATTTTTTTCATACTTGTGTGTTTTATGACAATTAGTTTCGAAGGTAAATAAAAAGGACAAATAAAAATATTTATATTCGTGTTAATTGTCCTTACCTATTCTTCTGACCCCATAAATCAAAGTCCACTTCCCTGAACCTCGAACCCTCCACCTTGAAAAACCTATGGGACAAGATTGTCGCATCGTCCCAACCAGCTTCTTGCCACACCTATCCCTCCTATAAAGTAAATCTATACATTTGCCCCTTTAGATTTCATACCTTTAAATAGCAGAGTATCGGAGAAAATTGTCAACTCAAATGACATCGACCACCGAAATTTTTAATCAATTCATCAAAAAGGACAAGTTTATGAGTAATGAAAGCAAATGCCCGTTCAGTGGACAGATCGTCAAACCTAATGCAGGAAGTGGAACCGGTCTACGTGAATGGTGGCCAAATCGACTGAATCTGAACATCCTGAGACAGCACTCTTCACTTTCCAATCC
>Ga0222664_1000368_pt1 | contig 29437 bp, 42 predicted proteins | sample AntAcemetagen604_FD_181147 | JGI IMG/M metagenome (GOLD analysis project Ga0222664, IMG submission 181147) | Saline water microbial communities from Ace Lake, Antarctica - #604 | ecosystem: Environmental > Aquatic > Non-marine Saline and Alkaline > Saline | place: Antarctica: Ace Lake... | reverse complement strand
GTATAATATTAACTCAAAAGGTGCAACATTATGATAGATATAGTAATATTTATATATTTATTATTATCCAACTTGAATACAAACTGAATACAAACTGAATACAATACTATAACTATCTAGATATATTTACTATTACTAGTATGATTAGTATAATATTATTAGTATTAGATATGTATTTAATTGTACTATATATATATGTGTATGAATCCGTGCACAAATGTACCTTAACCCTTATTACCACTGGTTATGCGGAGGATAAAAAATCACTAAAAAACCACTATATTAAGGTATTTAATGATTGACCCCCTCAAGGGGGAAAGAATGATCATAAAATAAAAGTAGAAAAAAGTGACTTATTTTACTTTATATATACAATAAGAAGAGAAAGAAACAGAAACCTAAATATGAATGCAGATGAATTATTAATACACTTAGCTAAAGATTATGAATATCATATTTTTTTAGCAAAAAAAGTAAACGCTAATAATTGGCAAGACTTAATAAGTGATAGTTATCTAAAGTTACACAAGTCATTTAGTCATAGATTATATGAACACAACAATCTAACAGCAGATAGAACTTATATGTTCTTAACTTTAAGGAGTATAAATGCTAATTTTTATAAGCAAAATAAAATATCTAATATTGATATTAACTTATTACCAGAGCCAGTAGATTATGATGATGTAGATAATAATATTATAGAAGATAAATTACTAGATGAGATTAAACTAGCTGATATTCAAGTAATATTAAATAGTCTAAAGTGGTACGATAAGCAATTATTCGAATTATATTATACAACTAATATGAGTATGAGAAAAATAGCTAAGGAAACAGGAATTAGTTTATCAAGTATACATACTACAATCAATTATGTAAAAAATGAATTAAAAAATAAATTAAATTAAATTATGAAAAAGAAAACAATTAAAGAATTAACTAAAGACGATATCAAGGAGATTATTGTTCTGGATTCTGTATTAACTATTGATACAGAAATTAGTGATAAACTTAACATAGGTATTGGTGCAGTCCGTAAAGTAATCAAGGACAATTTAAACGCTTCTAAGGGATTAGGAGATACAGTGGAGAAGGTCTTATCATCTAAACCATTAAAAGCTATCACACAAGCTGTAAAGGGGTTCATATTTGATAATCCAGAAGACTGTGGATGTGATGAGCGTAAAGAATCATTAAATAAGACGTTTAGGTTCAACAATATAAAATGGTTGAATAAGGTTGAGTACAATTGGTTAACTGAATATGATAGTAGAGCTGATAAATCTAAATTACTAGACAAAGATACTACTGCAATATTTACAATGTGGAACAGAGTTTTCGATAGAGGATTAAGAGCCGACCAAAAGTGGTGTACTTGCAACCCAAAGGTATATGTATCAAGTTTAAGAGATCTATATAAAATGCATAAAGAAATGAAATCAATAATAGAAACAAAAAAAGAAGATTAATTATGACAACATTAACTAACATCATCGTAGGCATATGGGTAATATGGGGAATATGTATGACCGTATTATTATTTAAAAACATATTTAAATATTTAACAAAAAATAAAAAGAAACAATTATGAGTCCACAAGAAAGAGTATCAATATTTTTAAAATTCCTAGAACTTAAAGAAGATTTAGGCGCAACAGTAGAAGCTACTGGTTTAAATTTAAGTGTAGTATCAGATATTATAACAGACTTTACTACTATGTTTGATAATTCTCAGATAACAACCGAAGAAGTTCCATTAGAAGCTGGTGATGTAACATTTTACATCTTCAGAACTGAGACTGAATTACTGATTGAGACAGTAGAATTAAATGTAACACCAGATACAGTGGGAGAATTATTATATGTAACCAATGAAGTGGACAATGTAATAGATGAGTATAACCGATTAATTATGGTAATCGGGAAAGAAAACGAAAAAAAGAACAACAAAAAATGAGAAAACTAATACAAAAATTATTGTTTATATTGGTACAGATAGCATTGTTCCCAGTTGGAATTGCGGCTTATATTATTTCCTTGTTAACCTTGTTAATAAGTATAGGAACTGAGTACATACACAGCGGGGCACAATTATTATTTGGTTATATAGATAATATTTATAAAAATTAAAAAGATTATGAAAGAAGAAGTAGGTAGAGATAAAGGTGGTAAGTTCACCAAGAATGCCCCAGGGAGACCAAAGGGTGCGAAGAATAAAATAACGCTTCAAATTAAATCAGCCTTTGATAACTTAACGTATAACAACTTAGGTGAGATTCAAGACTGGTTAGATAGAGTGGCAGTAGATAATCCAGCTAAGGCTCTTGAATTGTATTTGAAATTGTCTGAGAGAGTAATACCAACCCTATCTAAGAGTGAAGAGAAGATTGAACTGGATAATAAAGTAAGTAAAATTAATATTAATATTAAAAGAAAGGCAGATAAGTAATGGATTTGAATATGGATGTAACATCAGTTTTTGAGAAAAATTATGATGCTTATAATAATGGTACTAGAATTGTAATTAACCAAGGTTCGAGTAGATGTCATTCACTCGGAACTAATATAAGAATGTATGATGGTAAATTAAAAAAAGTTGAAGATATAGAGATTGGTGATAAGATTATGAATTATATGGGAAACTCATATAATACCGTAACCGCAAAACACCAAGGGAGAGGTGAGATGTTTGATATAATTGAAGGTAAAGGAAATAAATATACTGTTAATGGTGACCATATATTACCAATGAAACAGGTAACACCAAAAACAAGAAAAACATACCCAACTAATGAATGCAATCCACACGGATATGGGTTAAAACCAAAATTAGTACCAATACCCTTTGATAAAAATACTATACATTATTTTTCAGTTAAAGAGTTTATGGATAAATCTAAGAATTTTAAAAGAATGTATACATCCTTTAAAAATAATTATATTGAATTACCAGAAAAGGATTTATTAGTAGACCCATATTATTTAGGATTGTGGTTAGGTGACGGTACTTCAATGAGAGGTTATGAAGTAACTAATATTGATCCACAAATAATAGATTATTTATATGATTTTTGTGGAGATGATGCTGTGATTAACATAAGACAAGGGATAATTTATTCAATGCGTCATAAAAAAAGAAATCACAGTACTCAGTTATCTAAAGATATGATATTTTTAAATGTTATTAAAAATAAACACATTCCAGAAGATTATATTTATTCATCCTATGAACAGAGGTTACAACTTATTGCTGGATTAATAGATTCTGATGGACATCAAACTGGAAGAAATACATTATCATTTACTAACAAAAATAAGACGATTGTTGAGGGTTTATATGAGATTATTAGAATATCTGGATTTCATTCACGCGGAATACGTGAACATACCGCTAAAATAAATAGAGAAGATGGTAGTGTATATGAATGTCAAGTATATAGAATAGAATTTAATAGTCCTGATTTTTCAGACCTAAATAAATATTTAAAAGTCCCAAGAAAAAAAGTAAATAAAAGAAAGGAATATAGAGGGGAACAATATAATATATTTAATACTAAGATTAAATCTATAAATAGTGTTGGTATTGATAATTATTATGGTTTTGAATTAGATGGTGATAAATTATATTTATTAGAAGATGGGACAGTTAATCATAATAGTAGTAAGACATATTCTATATTACAATTGTTGATTATTATAGCATTAACTGAGACTGTTAGTATAAGTATTGTACGTAAATCTTTACCATCCTTAAAAAAGTCAGCAATGAGAGATTTTAAGGATATATTACTTCAATATGATATTCCATTCAAGGAAAATAAAACTGCTGGTATATTTGAAATTGGTAACAGTTTTGTTGAATTCTTTTCCATTGATGATGAGAGTAAAGTACGTGGTAGTAAACGTGATATACTGTATGTAAACGAAGCATCAGAATTAAACAAGTTAGAGTATGACCAGTTAGCAATGCGTACAACAGGGACTATATTTCTTGATTATAATCCATCTGATAGTAACCACTTTATTATCAAACAGTTAATACCCCAAGATAATAGTTTATTAATTAAATCTACCTTCTTAGATAACCCGTTTTTAGAGCAATCTATTATAGACCATATATTAAGTTATAAAGAAACTGATGAAGATATGTGGCTTATATATGGATTAGGTGAAGTAGCTAGTGGTAGAGATAATGTATTCCAATTTAATGAGTATACTAAATTACCAGAAAATGTTAAGTTAATAGGGTACGGATTAGACTTTGGATTTACTAACGATGAAACTGCGATGGTTAAATTATTTAAAAAAGGAAAAGATATTTATGTTCAACAAATGATTTATGAATTAAATATGACTAATCCAGATATAGTAGAAAGGTTTAAAGAAATTGGTGTTGAAAAAGGTCAGATAATATATGCTGATTCTGCTGAACCTAAATCTATTGAAGAGATAAAAAGATGTGGTTATATGATTAAGGGCGTAAAGAAAGGCCCAGATAGTATTAGATTAGGTATTGATTTAGTTAAACGATTTAAGATTCATAGTAAAGGTGAAGGGTTAAAGAATGAGTTATTAAATTACAAGTGGAAGAAAGATAGAAATGGTGATTTATTAAACGAACCCATTGATAAGTTTAACGATTTACTTGATGCCACCAGATATGTTGTTTATATGACACAGGTTGACCCTAACTATGGAAGTTATTCAATAATTTAACAAAAAAATAAAAAATGGTTTATATAATATGGAAAAGAAAACAATAGAAATAATAATACCTGAGACTTTAGAAGATATTAGATTATATCAATATCAAAAGTATACCAAGGTTGACACAGAGAACTTAACAGATGCAATGCTTACTAGACAATTGGTTAAGATATTCGGTGAGATAATTAATCCTGATGTATTAGATTATACAACTACTGAGTTATTAACAACTAATGTGCTACAAGCTTTATCAAAAAAAGGTAAGTTAGTTAAAAAATTCACATTAGATGGTATAGAATTTGGTTTAATCCCCAATTTCGATGATATAACATTAGGTGAATATATTGATATAGATGAAAGTATTGGAACTTGGGATACGTTTCATAGGGCAATGGCTGTTTTGTACCGACCTATTGTAAAGACTTCTAAGACACTATATAGTATTGAAGTATATGAAAACACTGATAAGTACTCAGAGTTAATGAAACAAGCTACTATGGATGTATGTTATGGTGTTATTGTTTTTTTTTGGACTATCGAAATTCAATTACTAAAGCATTCCCTACAATCTACCCAGACAGAGATAGCGAAGAATCCGAAGATAGTTTCAGCCCTTGGGGAAACTTTAATAAAAAATATGGATGGTTTGGAATCCTTGACAACCTCAGTGGAGGAGACATTACTAAGCTTGATGCCATCACTTGTTTACCCATCACCTTATGCTTATATAAGCTTAGCTACAACATTGAAAAACAAGAAATAGAGAATTCACAGATGAAAAAAATATATAAAAAACAATGAGCAACTTCTATAAAGTAATAACAGTAATTAAAGACGCATTACTAAATGATGCACAAGTTAACACAGTTAGTTTTGGTAGCTTCTGGGATTTAGATACTTCTAAACAGACTATTTATTCAATAGCTAACATTGATGTTGATTCGATTGAGTTAATAGGTAATGTTAATAGATATAATCTATCAATAATCCTAGCAGATATAGTTGATGATAGTAAGAAAAAAGATACTAACCAATTTCTAAGGAATAATAACTTACAAGACATTCTAGCCACACAAGTAACAGTAGCTAATATATTAGTTGACAGATTAAGTAGGGGTGATTTAATGAGAGATAAATTCCAACTTATTGGGACAGTAACATTAGAGATGTTTGAAGAGCGGTTTGATAATTTATTAGCGGGTGTTGCATTTCAGATTCAAGTTGAAGTACCAAATAATATAACTATCTGTTAATGGATAATAAATTCTTACAAAAATCACTAGAGAACTTCGCTAAACAAGTTATTAAACAATCTAGATCTAATTTAACTCGCAAGGATAAGAATGTTACTAAGGAGTTATATAATAGTTTAGATTATGATATTAAGATATCACCTAATTCATTTCAATTAAGCTTGAATATGGATATATATGGACAATTCCAAGATAAGGGTGTAAGCGGTAAAGATAAAAAATACGATACACCATATAGTTACAAAAATAAAAGACCACCAACTAAGCCATTAATTAAGTGGATTAAAGATAGAGGTATAAGATTTAGAAATAAGAAGGGTAGATTTATCAAGGATACTGCTGCTGGGTTTATATTATCCAATAGTATATTTCACAAGGGTATTAAACCTAGTTTATTTTTCACAAAAGCCTTTGAAAATAGTTTTGAGAGGTTACCAGAAGATATAATAGAACTTTATTCATTAGAGATTGATAAGTTTTTAAAAGCATCGGTAAACAACATATAGCATAATTATTGTTTATATAATAGAAATAAAAATACATATAAATTATGGGAGCATTTGACCCTACGGTTACACTTAATAACAATCAGAACGGAAGTATCTTAAAGGCACGTAGTCCTATATCATTAGCTATCAGTACATCAAATGGTGATGGTGTGATAATTACGGTAAATAAAATAGAAATGTTTATATGGAACGGTTTAAAATCTGCTAAACCTAGTACAGCAACTTATACTATTGATATACCTAATAGTAGTTTTGATTTAGGGGATATAATAAGATTTGATTTAAAAGATTATGTTAAAACATTCTTAGAAAACGATAAATTTCCATATAATAATAATGATGCTGCTTGGTTTGATATCAAATATACTTATAATTACATCTCAGATGGTAGTAGTGAGAGTTATATATTAAACTTATCATTTATAGTTGCTAATGGATTTGCTACTTATAAAAACGATGATAAAGAATCAGAGATGTTATACTTACCAAGTGATATATATATACCAGAGGGAAGAACATATCCAATAACAATTATAGATAAAGGTGTAATTGGATCAAGAAACTTTAATAATATTTTAATTTCATACGATAATAATACAACTGCCACTTATACATTACCTGCTGTACCTGCTGATCCAGAGTCAGGTGACTTATTTTTAGTTTATAATGTAATACTACCAGTAGGTGTTAATAGTGCCGTACTGACCACTAAATTTGATGCTGCTACTATTGCAACTCATAATTTTTATGAGACACCACAAAAGAAATATAATTTCTATTCCGTTGGATATTATGATAAAAATGGTGCTATAAGTTATATATGGACAGGTGGTAATACTACTACTAAGAGTTCATTTGTTAGAGATTCATATTCACCTATATTAAATTTTAATATTAATAATCAATATGATGAGACTAAAGGAAGTAATAAACTATTTAATGTTAATGGTATAAGTGAATTAGAATTAAACACAGATTTTGTACCTGAGAGTTATAATATATTAATTAAAGAATTAATGTTAACTGAATATGCATTTTTAAAAGATGAGGATGAAGACTCTATAGATGGAATAAGTATATATGAATACTTAACCGAAGAGGGATTTACCTTAGCTTCTACTACTTGTACAACTAATGAAATTGATGAATTAGGTGGTAACATAAAACAATTCGATGTTAAGGATACAGTATATACATATGTTATTTATCCAATTGTACCAATCAATAATCAAATAACTTATAAAACACAAATAACAGATAGGCTTATAAATTATAATTTAACATTCCAAAGGGCTTATAACGACATAAATAATATATTTTAAATGAATAACAGAATAGAATTAATAGTAAACGGTAGTAAACTTGACTTAAATAAAGAAGAGAGTATTATATTAAACGTAGGTAGTAAAGATGGTAGAGATATTCAATCATTATTTTTTGATTATTCTCAGCAAATTAATGTTCCAGCAACCCCTAATAATAATAAAATATTACAATATTATAGTTTACCTTTTAATAGTTATGATACTTCTAAGTTTTTACCAGCTACAATTAAGATTAATGGTAGAGTATTTAGAGAGGGAAAGATTGAGATACTATCAAGTTCAAGTAACTTTAATACTTTAAATGATTATAATTTAAACTTTTTTGATGCGGCTTCGGATATCATAACTTTATTTGGTGATATAAATATTGGTGGTTGGTATATTGATGATGATAATAAAACTTCTAATAGGTATAATACCTTAGAAGGTGAGCGTAAATCTAATGCAAGAGCATACGTCAAAAATATAGCTCAGTTAAATAGAGATTGGGATATTCCAACTATCATAGAGATGATGGATGTTACTAATACTTCGGAAAAAATTAAAATAGCTAATATATATAATCAAACTAGAATTATTAGTTATTATGCAACTGACTCTTCAGATAGAGCTGATGGTGCATTTTTTGATGGGGCATCTTATAGACTTCCTATACCAGCATCACAATATCCAGTAGATGGTATATATGGTGGTCTGGATATGAACGAGTTAAAACCACTTTGTCCTATTAACTCTATATTTGATGCTATTGAAGATAGCTTTGAGGGGTTTAGTTTTGGTACTAGTTTAGTAGATTTAAAAGCTGATTTTGAAAATAAGTATATATATACACATCACTATGAAGCAGGTATGTTTGATAATCCAGAAGAAAATGAAATAATTACACAAGCTGGTAATGGATACTTAAATCCAACTAATGAAGGTAGTTATGGTTATAGTATGAGTTTGTATCAAAAGCCTATATTAGATGATAAATTAGATAATACTAATCTTGGTGTCTATACAGAAGAAGATGGAATATGGAGGTCAACTGCAACAACAACTGATATAAGAGCAAGTATAAGTTGTGTATTATTACCAGATTCACAAGGTCAATTTAGTGCACAAGTATTAAAGAATGGTATAGTGATTGAAACTGAGACAGTTAATTATACACCTAGTACATTAGGTGGTACTATATCACTAACATTTCCGACTTCAATAAGTGTAGTTAACGCTGATACTATTGAGTTTCAAGTATTAGATAATATCAACAGTAATAATGTTCAAAATAATTATTATAAATATAGTAGAATTCAAATTGCTGAATGTAAAATGCTTGTTCCAGTAACACCATCAAGACAACCACCTTTTAATATTTTATTGAATGCTGGTAGTCTTAGACCATATACATATGCTTATGGGGTAAATATTGGGTTTGAGTTACCTAGAATAACTATATCACAATTCTTGAATGATATAGTTAAATTAAATAATTATGTTATACGTAAAGACATTGAAACTAATACATTTATATTTAAAAAATATGATGACTATGTAGTAAATGAGATTAATTTAGATAAATATATTGATTTAAAAAATATAGTCACTACTGATGTTAATAAGTTTGGTCAAGTAATATATTCAGTTTCAGAAAATAATTTAAATATCGGTGATATGAGGTTCAAATCTATTAATTACTTTAGACCTGCTAATATATATAATATAAGTACTGAGAAAACTGATGTTAAAGTTATAAAACCAGGTATGTCAACATTAGGTAATAGAGCAGTATTAATTAAATCTAGTACTGCTGTTGTGACAGTTGATTATAATACATTTGCTGATCCAACTAATGGTAAACGATTAAATTCTGCTATAAAACCCTTTGCCTTTTATCAGGCACGTCCTTTATATATAGCTGATTATGAAAACTTAGAATTAGATTCTTTTGGTACTAATGATGCATTTACATTAGATAGTAGTCGCTTATCCACTGTAACTGCACCATCATATTATATAGCTAATATTGTACCTGAATTCGATGAAGCTCGGAATCGTATATCAATTAAAAGAAGAAAATATGGCGATTTAACACCAAAAGAAGAGATGAATACATTTATTAATAATAATACTGGTACTGATAATATGTGGTCAAATGGTTATACATATGCTCACACAACTAATAATAGAGTTAACTTATATGGTTATGTTAATTCATCAACTTTTTTTGAATTTGAACCATTTCAAAACTGGGATAATTATATCAACAATATTTATAATCCTTTAACTAGATTTTATAAATTTAATGCCTATTTACCACTAAGTGTTATGCAAGTAATAGATGATAGTTTTATAATTAAGATAAGAAATATCAAATTTAAAGTTAATTCAATAAAAATGAATCTATCAACTGGTCAATGTCAATTTGAAATATTTAATTCAATTTAACTTAACAACACTAACTAATAAAATTGTTTTAATATTATGAAAGAATTAATAAATCAAATCAATAATACTGATTTAAAAACAGAAGAAATAATGACAGCTAAAGGGAAATATGAATATCCTTCTGGATGGAAAATGTTTATAAAAAATATTATAACAAAATGGCGATAAAAAAGGAAGTTGAGATAGATATTAATTTAGGTAATTCAGCTAAGGATTTAGATAATGTAAATGATAAATTAGGGGATTTAGGTAAAACTGCTAAGGATGCTAGTGATGATGTTCAAAAAACAGCAAAATCAGCAGAGAAAAGTGGTGGTTTATTCAAAAAATTTGGTTCTGCTTTAAAAAATATAGGTAAAACTATATCAACTGGTATGGGTCTTGGTCTTGGTATTAAACTATTCGAAAAAGTAGTAGAAGTATTATCAGAAAATCAAACAATAGTTGACTTAGTTAACACTGCATTCACTACTTTAAGTGTGGTTGTAAATGAGGTGTTTTCAGCGGTTACTGATGCATTTAGTGCCGTGAGTGAAGCCAATGGTGGATTTGAGGCATCTAAGAAGGTTATAGGTAGTTTACTAACCCTTGGACTAACACCACTTAAACTAGCATTTGATGCTTTTAAACTTACAGTACTAACAACTCAATTAGCTTGGGAAAAATCTGTATTTGGTTCTGGTGATGATAAAAGAATTAAAGAATTAACTAAGAGTTTAGATGAGACTAAAGAAAGTTTAAAAGAAACTGGTAAAGAAGCGATTGAAGCAGGTAAAGATGTATATAATAATATAGGTGAAGCAGTTGGTGAGGTTGTAAATGGTGTGGTAGAAGTAACTAAAGCTGCTTCTAAAGCCATTGCTGAGGTAGATATACAAGCAGCAGCATCACAAGCTAAAGCTATTGAACAGGGGCGTAAGAACTTAGAACGATTATCTATAGCACAAGAAGGTATATCACAACAAGCAGATTTAGATGCTGAAAAACAAAGACAAATTAGAGATGATGTTTCTAAATCGTTCGATGATAGAATTACTGCTAACACTAAATTAGGTGAGATATTAAAATTACAAGGTGAATCTGAATTAGTGCTTGTCGCAAAAAGGATTGCTATTCTTAAAAATGAGAATGCTTTACTTGGTGGTAAGGAAGAATTAATTAATCAAATAGCGACATTAGAAAATGAACAAGCAGGTGTAAGAGCAAAAATTACTGGTTCAGAGTCTGAGCAATTAACTAATGTAAATTCATTATTATTAGAGAAATTAGAATTAAAAAAACAAACTAATGCTACTGATATTGAGATACAAGCTATTAATGATGAGAGAGAGTTAGCTAATATTGAAAATGAAACTATAAGATTAGAAAGAGAAAGAGAATTATTAATCCAAAGAAGAGATGAGCGTATTGCTGCTATTCAAGCTGAGGTGGATGCTACTGCTGAGGGAACTGCTCAAAAGATTGGATTAGAAAATGAGTTAGCTTTATATAAAGCAACCAGCCAAGAAGCTATAACAAAAAAAGAAAAAGAAGAAGCAGATAAACGAGATAGTATAGCACAGACTGAACAAGATGCTAAGATTGAATTTACTTCAATGGCACTTGGACAATTATCTGGTATATTATCAGCATTTAGTGAGGAATCTAAAGGTATGGCAATTGCAGCAGTTATCGTAGATGCAGCAGTAGCAGCAATTGGTATATGGCGTGGTTATGCTGCATTAGGCCCTATAGGTATTGCTGGAGCTGCCTTACAGACAGCCGCATTAGTTGTATCAACGGTTAAGGCTATAAGTAATATTAATAGTGCTAGTAAAGATGGTGGTGGTGGTGGTGGTGCTAAACCATCAGCACCTAAAGAAACATCTGTTGATACTGGAATACGAAATGGTAACTCAACACAAAGATCTTTAACTGGTGTAGCTACTGGTGGTACTACTAATCCTACAGGTGATGATTTAAGTCAACAAGTTAATGCTAATGCTCTTAATGATATAAGTAATAATACCAACAGAGTAATTAAAGCTTATGTAGTAAGTCAAGATATAACTTCTCAACAAGAATTAGATAGAAGAACAAGAAATTCTGCAACTTTATAAAACTAAAACTAAAAAAACTGTTTAAATAATATGAATAATATAACGAATATAATAGAAATGATAATTGCTGATGAACTAGATGGTGTCAATGCAATATCGATAGTAGATAGACCTGCAATAGAATCTAACTTTGTTTACTTATCTAAAGATGATGTAACATTAAAGGAAGTAGATACTGAAAAAAGAATATTAATGGGTGCAGCTTTAATTCCAGATAAGCATATATTACGTAAAGGTGAAGAGGGTGATTATTATATTTACTTTTCACAGAAAACTGTAAGACAAGCATCTGAAAAGTTTTTATTATTAGGTAACCAAGGTAATGCAACTATTCAACACTCTAAAGAAATTAGTGGTGTAAGTTTAGTTGAATCTTGGATAGTAGAAGACCCAAGCAAGGATAAATCTAGTATTTACTTACAAGATATTCCAAAAGGTACTTGGATGGTTTCAATGAAAATTTATGATGATGAAATTTGGGATAACTTTGTTAAGACTGGTAAAGTTAAAGGATTCTCAATTGAAGGATTATTTGACAGAAAAGTTGATATGAGTGATGCTGAATTATTTGAAAAAGTATTAGGTTTACTTAAATGATAGTGAGCTTAAAGGCAGTTGACCTACGACCATTTCTCAATAGAAATATTGAAAGAACTTTAATAGATGATATTGATAATTATGGTGAATATGAATCTGATTTACTTAGAGACTTTATTGCTATTGATACAAGATTTGCTGATGATGAAGAAAGTGATATGGATATTGAGAAGTTTTTAAACTCATTAGAATTAGCTGATGCTAATAGTAAGTCCTCACAAGATACAGCTATTTATAAAGTTAGATATCAATATAAGGTTACTAGTTCTGATACTGTTAAAGGTGGTTCAAGACCTCTGTGTAAGAAGTTAAGTAATAATTTAATATATCGTAAGGAAGAAATATTAAATCTATCTAGTAAAGGTGGTGCACAAGATAAAGGTCAATCTTATGATGTGTTTTTATATAAAGGAGGAGCAAACTGTAAGCACGGTTGGAAGCGTACTATATATCGTAAGAGATTAAAGAAAGATGGTACACCTTGGGGTGGTGGTGCTATGACTGGTGTTGAAAAGACTAAGTTCTTTCAAGCAATTAAAGGTGGTGCTAGAATTAATAATAAAGCTGATAAAAAGGCAGTAGAAGCACCGAGGGATACCCCCACTAAAGGATATAAGAAATAAGAAACAAGAAACATATTATTATTTTATAATATAATAAATAGAAAAAAAGAAAAATATGAAAACAGAAAAATGGAAAGTTATTGATGTTAATAATGATTATGATGTAAGTAATTATGGAAATGTTCGTAGTAGAAAAACAGGTAAACTTAAAACACTTAAAGGTACAATTAAAAGAAGAGGTTATGTTATAGTAGAATTATATAGAGATGGTAAATCAAAAGACTATAAAGTACACCAGTTAGTTACATTTGCCTTTTTAAATCATACAATTAATAATAGTAAAAAATTAGTAATTGACCATATAAATAATAATAAAATTGATAATCGATTAGATAATTTACAACTAATAACTAATCGAGAAAACACATCAAAAGATAAAATTAATGGGTCATCTAAATATACTGGTGTAGTTTGGCATAAACGTGATAAGAAATGGGCATCATCTATATCAATTAATAAAAAAAGAATACATCTTGGTTATTTTAATAATGAAATAGATGCTCATAACGCATATCAATTAAAATTAAAAGAAATAATATGAGAAATAGACAAAAAGGTAAAGGATTAAGTAGCGGTTTAGGCTGTTTGTGCTGGGAAACAGAAACATATTCAAGTGAGTGTTGTGATGAGAATGACTATCACGCCCAAGAGATTGGTAATATTGGTGGGGGTGTAGTATATTTAACTGATGAAGATGGTAATATATTAACGGATGAATTTGGAAATCCTTTAATTGCATAATGGCTAGGGTTAAGTTTACAGACTATCTAAGAAGATTGGAACGCGGTGTTAATACCGATAACCTTTTAGGTGTATCAGACTCTGGTATACCTATACTTGTTAGTAGTAATACTCTTATTAATAACAACTACGAAGAATTAGAAAACAATACTGATATCAAGGAGATTAATTTACAATTTGAATCTAAAGTAGATTGGACAACTAATGTATCTGGTATATTATTAAATATGCCCAATAAGAAATTATTAAGTGTTAGTATTAATAATAATAACCAAGGAATTATATATACAATTCATACAGGTTATGTTAGAATGGGTATATCAACTGATTTATGGACTTCTATGATATATACAAAAAAAATAAATCAATTTATTAGAGATTTAAAAATAGTTGTTAATTCTAATACATATCCATATGTTGTGATAGATTGTAAACGTCAAGCAGGTGGTGCTAGTTCATTAATAGATTTGAAAATAATTTACATTTAAAACGAAATTAAATTATATTGTTTAAATAATAGAAATAAAATAATAAAAATATATGTCTGATTCGGATGCCACTTGGGGCCAAGGCGCAGTAAATAATAATATAGATTGGGGTGCGGGTGCATCTACTAATAGTATAAGTTGGTCAATGATTAACGTATTGAGTTATGGTAATCCTCGTACTAACCTAGTAGGGAGTAATTTAGGTTTAACTTACATCACCAAATCCCAAAATGATGGTGGGAGTGGTAGTGATATTACTTGCGTTAACATAACTTTAGATCAACTTAATGATATTCTAACATAATAAAAAAAAATAAAATAATATGACATTATTAGATAAAGCAAGTATAATTATCCCAAGAGGAGCGGCAAGTAAAACGGGGGCTTCATCTGGTGTTTTATATGGATTTAACCCAAACACAAAAGCATTAGTACCAATAACAACAGTTCAGAACACAGCGAACTTAACGCGGATTAATGAAGCTAGTTTAATTGAGAATGTATTAAGCAATGTACTACCTCGTGACTTTACAAATGGTGGGTGCGGGGATTATGCTATCTGGCCGCAGAGGACTAATATATTTTTGCGCTCTAATGAAATTGATAATGCCTCTTGGGTAAAAGGTAATTCAGGAAACGGAATCCTTCCAGTTGTTACAGCTAATTATGCAATATCGCCCGATGGAACTAATAACGCTGACAGGGTGCAACTTTCAAGAACAGGAACGGCAGCAACTGACAGAAGTTTTATTTCTCAAACCGTGACAGGGGCTTTAAATACAAACTATTCCAATGGGGTCTGGTTAAAATCAAACACTGGAGTAAACCAAAATATTTTAATTTTAGGTAATTTTGGAACAGGCTCAGTAAAAATTGTAAATGTAACTAATCAATGGCAGAGGTTCCAAGCAAACCTAGCCAACACAGGCGGGTCTACTAATGTAAACATAACAATTGGTTTAGGTTATACTGTAATGTCAGAAACAAGCGCAGATATTTTAGTTTCTTATGCACAAGGTGAGGCAGGAGATTATCCTTCAGCCAATATTAAAACAGAAGGCAGCACCGAAACCCGAGACGCAATGGTTGTCTCTCAAAGTGGCTTAGGTTCATTAATTGGACAAGCAGAAGGTGGTATTTTTTTAGAAGCTAAAGTTTTCGATAAAACCGTTGCAAATGTATTATCTCTTTCAGATGGAAATTTTACTAATAGATTATATTTTACTTATAGCGGTAATATTAGGGTTGATGGTTCTACAACAGGAGCAAGCGCGCTTTTATCAGCAACACAAGACACAGAGATTTTCAGTAAAACAGCTATGCGTTATCAATTAAATAATTATGCTTTAGCCAATAATGGAAGCGTAGAAAGCACAGATACTAGCGCGGGCGTTTGGACAAATCAACTAACAGATTTGGACTTTGGAACTTTTGCTAGTACTCTCTTATTTTACGGAAGGATAAGGCAACTAGTAATTTTTAACCAAGCCCCGACAAACTCCGAACTCATAGCAATAACAACTAATTAAAAAAATAAATTAAATTATGTTTTACGTTTACAGATTAAAATACAGCACTGAGAGTGCTTTAAATACAGCTTTATTAAGCAAAGGTGTATTAGTTAATGATAGTGAGTTTGGAATCCGTAATGGTTCTAATACACTATCAATAGTTAGATTAGGTACGCTAGTAGATGTACCAGAAACTTATAATGAAGATGGTACAGTTGATACAGAATCTACTTATCTTGATGGTTATCACGCAGATATTAAAGTAAAAAATGAATTAACTTTTTCAGCTTTAAATTCAGTACAACCTTCAAGTCCTTATCACGGAGTTAAGTGGGCAAATGGTGCAGTTAACTTATAAGTATCTTTTTAAATATTATATGTACTTGCATATAATATAGGATATTATTATCATTTTATATGTATTTACATATAGTAATATTTAAACACTTAATATACTCTATTAGGTGTTTTTTTTTCTTCATAATAAGTAGACTGACACTAGCTATTAGGGTATTGATGTAAGGATTCATACACATATATATATAATACAATCGAAACATATATTTATTCTTATCTAATATAGTAATCTAATACTAATAATATTATACTCATATACTATAATATTAATATAGAATTTGGTTCATATTCAAGTCGGTAAATGAAAATCCAACACTAATAATTAATAATGTTTATATAGTATAAGAAAAAATTAAACTATTTATGACTAATAACGAAAAATTAGAAGCATTGAAGATTGTCTTAGGATTATCAGAAGTTAAAGTTGAAGCTGAAGTAAAGGACGAAGAAGTGATCGTTGAAGAAAAAGTTGAAGCGGAAGAGTTCGTAACTAAAGTTGAATTTGACGAATTAAAATCCATTCTTATGGAATTTATCGAATCAATGAGTACTGAGGAAGATGAAGTAGTAGAAGTTAAGAAAGAAGAAGAAGAAGTAAAAATGGAAAAAGAAGTTAAAGATGAAAATTCTGAAACTGAAACTAAAGTTGAAACGGATCTTTCTGAAGTTAAAACTGAAACTGAAATCAAAGAAGAAGTAAAAGCTTCAAGTAACGAAGGATTAAAGCATAATCCAGAAAAAAAAGATATTAATAAAATTAATATCAAATCTGAAAAGAATGGTAGTACTCTAGATAGAGTTAATGCTATGATGTTCGGAAATAACTAAATAAATAAAAAAAAATAACATAAAAAATTATGGCAACAACAACAAACATTACAACTACTTACGCTGGACAATTTGCGGGTAGGTATATCGGTGCAGCTCTATTGAGTGCTAACACTATTTCTCAAGGTGGGGTAGAAGTAAAACCTAACATTAAGTTTAAAGAGGTGGTTAAACGCCTTGATTTAGCTTCTTTAGTGGCCGACCAAAGTTGTGCATTTACTGCAACTGGTACAGTAACTTTGACCGAGAGAATAATTGAACCAAAAAAACTTCAAGTTAATCTTGAATTATGTAAGGACGATTTTGAATCTGATTGGAATGCATTAGAAATGGGATTTTCTCAATTAAATGATAATTTACCTTCTACTTTTGAAGATTTTTTAATCAGTCGTATCGCAGCTAAAGTTGCAGAAAAAACTGAAATCGATTTATGGGGTGGTGATAAAGATAACGCTGGTGAATTTGATGGGATACTTACACTATTAGCTGCTGACACAGCCTTTAAAGCTTCTGACAGAGATGTAGTTGGTGCAACTGTTTCTGCTGTTAACGTAATCGAAAAGTTAGGTGAGGTAGTAGACCAAATTCCTTCTGCCCTATACGGTAGAGAAGATGCTTACTTATATATTTCTCAAAACATTGCTAGAGCTTACGTAAGAGCTTTAGGTGGATTTGGAGCAGCTGGATTAGGTGGTAACGGTACAGGTGCACAAGGTACACAATGGTTTAATAACGGTAGTTTATCGTTTGATGGGGTAAAATTATTCGTGGCAAACGGATTACCTGATAATAAGATGGTAGCAACTGTTAAGGAAAACTTAGTATTTGGAACTGGATTAATGGAAGATTATAATGAAGTGAAAATCCTTCCAATGGCCGACCTAGATGGAAGCCGTAACGTAAGATTCATAATGAGATATAGCGCAGCAATACAATATGGTATCAGTGAGGATATGGTAGGATTTGGTATAGCTTAATTATAACTAAAACTAAAATAACTAAGAGGGAGGTTGTAACATTACTTCCTCCCTTTTTTAATAATAAATAAAAAAAAACAAAAAAATATGGCTTGTAACTTAACAACTGGTAGAGCACTAGAATGCAGAGATTCTGTTGGTGGACTGCGTAATATATATTTTATAAATTATGGATTAGCTGGCGCAATCACGCTTGGTACTGACGATGAGATTACAGATTTCACGGAAGATGTCTCAGTTTATAAATTCGAATTAAAAGGTACTTCAAATATGGAAACCGCTATTACTACTTCTCGCGAGAACGGTACTAGTTATTTTTCTCAAACATTGAATGTAACCTTACCCAAATTAAGTAAAGAAATTACTAAAGAAATCAAATTAATGTCTTATGGTCGCCCTCAGATAGTAGTTGAAGATTACAATGGTAACTCTTATTTCTTAGGATTAAAAAATGGCTGTGATTTAACTTCTGGTACTATCGTTAGTGGTAGTGCAATGGCCGATATGAGTGGTTATACACTTGTATTCCAAGCAGATGAAGTACTTCCTGCCAATCTAATTGAAGGTGGTGTTGAAGATAATCCTTTTGCGGGGTTAGCAACTTCCACAGTAACAATTGTAACCTAAAAATACGATATAAGAATTCTGTTTTCTTAAGAAGGGGGTGTATATTAATTTATACATCCTCTTTTTTTATGACAAACACTAATGAATAATATTGTTTTAATAATAGAAATTAGAAATAAACTTTATAAAAAACTATATGAATATATATAACAACAGTAAAACATCTATATCAATCGTAAGCAGAGGGTTTGATTCAAGTGTTACAGTTAATATAACAATGGATGGCACTAACGAAAATCAAAGTTTTGCCTCATCGATGGTCATTGATGGGAATTATGAAGATTTATCCTTAGTAGGATTTACATACTCACTTAATACATTTTATAATTTAGAAGTTGTGAATAGTTCTGATGAGGTAATATTCAAGGGGAAACTGTTTACTACTGACCAAGACCCATCCACTTATACAATTAATAAGGATAAATATAAGGAGGCTAATTCACAATTAGACACAAAATCAAAATATATAATATATGGAAAGTAATAAAGATAATATAAACTTATCAGTAGTTAACTTAAATAGTTACACTAAACCTGTAACTAAAGAAGTTAAAGGTGCAGACTGGGTAAAGTATGGTGCAGATAATGAATTCTTTGAGTATTTAATTGAGATATATAATGATTCAACGACCAACAACGCCATTATTAATGGAATGATTAACCAGATATACGGAAAGGGATTAATAGTAACTAATGCCAAAGATTTTCCATTAGATTCTGAATTATTTGAAAAGATATTAAAAAAGGATGATCTTAAAAGAATCATCAACGATATTAAACTATTAGGTAACGCTGCTATCCAGATTATTTATAATTCCGATAAATCTAAAATAGATAAGATTAAACATTTTCCAACTGAGAATATCAGAGCAGGTAAGACTAATGATGATGGTGATATAGATAAATTCTATTACTCACCAGATTGGTCTAAAGTAAAAAGGAATACAGAATTAAAACCTATTCCAGCATTTGGGAAGGGAAAACGGGCCGATAAAGTTGAAATATATTATATGAAGCCTTATAAGAGTGGTAGTTTTTATTACTCAGAGCCAGATTACCAAGGTTGTATTCAATATTGTGAGTTAGAAAGTGAGATTTCCAATTTTCATATAAATAACGTACTAAACGGGTTTACACCATCAGCATTAATAAACTTCAACAATGGTCAGATTTCTGATATGGATGTTAAACGAACTATTGAACGTAAGATTACAGAAAAATTCACAGGTTCAAGTAACGCGGGTAAGTTTATATTATCATTCAATGATAATAAAGAAAATGCAGCTACGATAGAGACTTTAGATATGGCTGATGCTCACAATCAATTTGAGTTTATTTCTAAGGAAGCACAGGAAAAAATAATGGTTGGTCATAAGATTACTAGTCCTATGCTACTTGGAATTAAGGATAATACAGGTCTTGGTAATAATGCTGAAGAGTTAAAGACAGCCAGTATATTATTCGATGCCACAACTATCGCACCTTTCAGAGAATTAATTATAGACACTCTTGAAGAAATATTAGAATTTAATAATATGAAATTAAACTTTGAATTTATCTCATTGAATCCATTCTCGGATGAAATTGTAGTTAAAACTGAGGCTGATGTTATTGAAGAAGAAGAAAAAAACAATTTATAAATGAAAGCATTATTCGTAACAATCGAGGATATTAAACAGAATTCAGTATTGGGTGGAAGTATAGACCCTGATAAGATAATCCAATTTGTGAACATTGCACAAGATATTTACATTCAAGATTATTTAGGTACTGAATTATATACTGAATTACAAAATGGTATTATTAATAATGACTTATCAACTGATGAGATTACATTAATAGATGTATACATTAAACCTATGTTAATACACGCAGCGACAGCGGAATATTTACCTTTTGCCGCTTATACAATAAGTAATGCGGGAATTTATAAACACAGTTCAGAGACAAGTGAGAGTGTGACTAAAGAAGAAGTAGATTTCTTAATTCAAAAGTCTAGAAAGAATGCTGATTTTTATACGCAAAGATTCTTAGCATATATGACTTATAATCAAAATTTATTTCCGAGTTATAAAACTAATACCAACGATGATATAAGCCCTAATAAGGATTCTAATTCTTCTAGTTGGGTATTTTAAATTAATTATAATATATGAAAAGTAAAGGAAACAATAGGTCAGGTAAATATGAACCTAAGAAAAAGAATGTAGCTAAATTAATATATTTTTTAAGAAAAATTAAAGAGGAAAAGAAATGAATTATACCAACGATTTTAAATTTATATTATTACCACTGGGTAGTAAGGTTAGTGAATTAGCAACAATTAAACCCTCTAATCGAAATGCGCCATTTAGTCGTGCTACCTCATCTACAAGGTACTTATCTAATTATCAAATAGATGAGGTAGCTAATAATGTAGGTAAGATATCTTATAACCAAAACAACGTACTTAATTTAACGTCTGAAATAGATGTAATCCAAGGTATAGGTAATTCTAATGACTTACTTACTAATAGTACCTTAACTGGTCTAAATATGGTGTTAGATGGTCCTGTATATGCAATATTAGGTAATAAAAGTTATAGTATGGATGTTACAGCAATAGATGAATGTTCTTTCACAAAAAACTTTACAGACTTAGATGTGAGTACTCGTACAATGAGTATATATGCAGCAATAGATAACTTCGATTATGTTTATTATGCTGTACTTGAAGATGATAATGTAGTTAATGCTATAATTGTTAATTTAAATAATGGAAATATTGAAGAACAAACTGGTACTGGTGCAACTGTAACTTTACAGAGCACTTCTAGTTATCGATTAACTCTTCCTGTATTATCTGGAACTAAATTTATTGTGACACCATTAGATGACTTAGTGGATATTAATAACCCATTTCCGACTACCCCAGCTATTGATACTATATTCTTTGGTTTACCCACTTTAAATAGTGGTACAACTCCATATCAATATACACCAACTAATACTGATAATGCTATTACAACTAGAATGTTTACAACTACTGATGTTGTATATACTTGTCCAAGTATAACTTTTGAACCAGGTAGAATAAACGATGGTGGTGCAGTTAACTTAATAGGTATTACTAATACTGGTACAATTGCTAGTACACCTTTAGGTTCTGGTAATAGTGATGTATATACATTTATAAATGATGGTGTTTATAAGCTTAGAGGATTTTCTAAATCATTTCAAATTGCAAGTGCTAATGCTAATTACTTAAGCTTAAGTGATGCAGATGGTGCAACTGAACAGGCAGACTTAACTTGTGTATCACTTACTATGCAAGCTCTAAATGGTGGTGCTTATGTAGATAACTACTTTAATAATATAAACACAACCGGTAAAGCAACAGCAGATAGTATCAGAAGAGGTAAATTCCAAAGCACTGGTTCAGTCGTAGAATTTAGTGTAATTGTTAATCCATTAACATTGGAGAATGTAAAAATAGTATATGCTAATTCTTATGTGACTAATACATTATTAGATTACGATTCTTATGATAACTCTACATTAGCTACTTATGATTTTATAACTAAAAAAATTGGTTATGGAAACGGAAAGGTAAATATGAATGTTGAGACTTTACTTAATGGATTTTTGAAAATAGATGTAGTCGCATTTAATTATAAATATCAAGCAGGTAAAGTGGTATGTTTATTCCAAAATAATGAATCCTTCGTGGAAATTGGTGATGATGACTTCAAGTTAAATCACTTTAGTACTCAATTATCTATATTTAATTCCCCTTACTCTTACTATACAAGTAATAATACAGCGGATGATAAGTTAGATATTGATAACTGTATAGCTAATAACTACTTACTTGATAATAGAGGTACTATATTCTTTGATATCCGATATATTAAGGGTGTACAAGACAATGCTATTTTATTTAAAAATCAGTCAGGTAGTGTTAATATGGCTTTTAATTTAATTGGAAATGCATTACAGATAACAGACCTAAATGGTATAGTTATAGCTACAATTAATAAACACGAAAATATAAAGCTGGCTATTACCTATAATAACGGTGCTGTAATCATCTCAGAAGGCGGTAGTACACTTGTAACATTAAATACAACAATTAGTATAGATAGAATAGAGAACTCTCTTGTAAGCTGCTCTTATCAATTAATGAATTTAATGATAGATAATGAAAATAAAACTGAATTTTACTTGAACGGATTGACAGTTTAATTGTTTAAATATTAATAAGTAAAAAAAGTTATAAATTAAGATGATTGAAATATTAGAATTAGTAGTACCAATATTAGGGGGTGCATTCGGATTAAAGTTATTAGAATATTTATATAATAAATCAAAATTAAACTCTGTTAATAATAAGGATAGTAATTTATTTATTATGAATAAATTTGATGAGCAATTAACGTCTATGCAGGTATCGATTAATGAATTAAAGGAAGATTATGATAAGTTAACAGTTAAGTATGAGACATTAGTAGTTGAACATTCAGAGTTAACAATTAAATATGAGATATTAATATTTAAATACAGTAATTCCGATAAGGGAAAAACAGATAAAGATTAATACTTAAATTCATAACCAATCTTTAAATCATCATACTGTCTAGTACGCGAATCGTAATTAATATATTCTACATATTGTATATTTATTATAATATTTTTTCCGTTATGGGTGATCGCAAATATTTTTTTACTTGGATAATCAGATAATTCATATTCATAAATTTTATTTAATTCTTTCATATTATTAATTAATTCCCCTCTAGTAGTAATAATTCCCCAATGTTGTAAATTTAATGAATATAAGTTTCCAACTTTAGCTCTTAACGTAAATGTACGTGGGATATTACTATAATTAACTGGACTCCTTACAATTTCCAACCCATAATGGTTATTTGATTCCGAAAATAATATTATTATATTATTTGGTTGCATTAATAATGTTGGATCATTAGATAATATATTATCAGGTTGTACCAATCTAAGGTCACGTTCACAGCTTGTAGTTAATATACCAATTAGTGCTACTACAATTATCAATAATGTTATTTTTACCTTTTTCATATTTTATTATTTTTTTATTAGAGTACAAATGTAAGTAATATTAATTTAACTCACAAGTTTATTTCATTCCCTTTAGTATTATTTCTTGAATTTCCATTCGCTCAAACTCCTGTATCTTATCGTAGTCACACTTTAAATCAATATTGTAAGTTTCAATCACATAATAAAACTTGTAGTTGATATCCTTATAGTCTACCCACTTTCTACTTCTTCTTTCTACTTTTTCTTTATTATTTTTTCCCTTGCCTCTTCCTCTTTTCTTAATTTCCATTATAATTTTATTTTTTTTAAAATAACTTCACATACTTTAATATTATTAGTTGCTATTGCTATATGAAGTATTAATTTATAATCAAAATCAAATATATCAATCATTATACTTATATTTTCAATAAATTCCTGTGTAACATTACCCTCTTGTAATCCCATTATTAGATAATTATGTAAGATATCCTTATCTATATTAGTTTTAAAATTTTTTGTTTTCATATTAGTCGTTTCCTTTTCTTATATATTAAATATTAAACCCAAAAAAACCCACCAAAAAGTAATAAGGTGGGTTAAAGTATTTCAAAAATGGTATTAACAATATGCGACAAAACACTTAGACCATTATACTTATACTATATATTATATAAAAAGTTTACCGATTAAACAAAAGCTTCTGTTAATATATAATTAACTTTAATTGCATCATCTAAATCAAGGTGATAAACTAATTTTTTTATTACTTCTGTATTTCCCATTGTAGTCTTCTTGTATAACTCACATCTAATTGGTATATCCTTTAATCGTTCTGGTGTAATTTTCCAAATATATGTCCCATCGGGCAAAAAGTTAACATAATACATAAATTGCCCATCTGGGATATTATCAACTTTTAACTTCTCAAGTATCATTGTTGAGTATTTTTTATATCTAACTTTAGCTTCTAATACATACTCATAATGTACTCTTTTATTTTCACCATCAATATTTTTTAATTTACTCATCCCAACCACATATGCATCGAACTTATCATAGCTTCCAACTTCTGATAACTTATAACTATATGTCTTACTACTTAACTTATTTTCAAATAAATAAGTTAAACCTATTCTTTCTATTTCTTCTGCTTTTTTAAATGATTGTGTCATTTCCTTTACTTTTTTTTATTACCATTGTCGCTTGGCATTTAAACAATTAAACTGGTTATTGTTACATACTATATATATAGTATAAAAAGTCAAAAAAGGTAAAAATCACAATAAATTAAATGAATTATATAGGAATAGATCCATCAATTACTTCAACAGGAATGTGTATAAACGGAAAGTTATATAACTACTGCTATAATAGTAGCGCAAAAACAAAAAAAGGTGAATTAACTAAATGGTTTAAGTTGGCTGATAATTATATAACTTATAGATATCACGATAAAGTTTGTAAATCAGATTATTCTAATGAACAAATATCAAAAATGGAACTCTATGAATATATTACTGATATAATTATAGTAGATATTAAGGATAATATAAGTAAAGGGCAAATACTAATAGCAATAGAAGGTTATGCATATAGTTCAGCGGCAGGACACTTGATAGATTTGGTTACGTTTTCAACCATTTTAAGACAAAAACTGCTATTAATAAGCAAAAACATAACAATTATAGCACCTAAATCACTGAAAAAACTAACGTGTAGGGGAATATACGGAAGTGATAGTTATGATAATATTACTGGTGGTAACTTTAAAAAAATAGATATATATAATGCAGTAAGTTATTGTGATTCTGAAAAGTTAGATGACTATACTAATTTTTTAAATAAACAAAAAAAGGATTTAGGAAAACTAATCCCTAAACCCATTGAAGATATTAATGATGCTATATGTTTATACTTAACTTTAACTGATTTCTTTTAATAATTTATTAATGGTTACTTGTCTAATAACATAATTAATTGTTTCCATTATGCGAGGATTTTGCTTTAAAAAATACTTGGGATAATTATTAGCCTTTATATCATCAACGTTTAGTCTATCATCCTCTAATAATACTGATGCTGCGTTAATGTGGTTATTATTTACAGCTATTCTAAACGGTAAGTTATTACTAATACAAGGATTAATTCTACTATCTTGTAATAAAAGGCTTACTATATCAGAGTGTCCTTCGTGGGCGGCATATATAATAGCATCATTTCCATCCGTAGTTAAATCACCCTCAACATTAAAAAAAGGATAGTCCTTAATAGTTGGGTCTAATTCTTTATTATTTAATAATTCCCTTACCAGATCTAAATCACCATTAGCACAGGCTTTAAGAAATTCTTGTTCTATGTTTGTCATATTTTTTACTTTTATTTATTTATTAGTTTACAAATATACAATTAAAATTTGAATAATTTATATTTATAACTTATTAGAAATCTATTATCAGATAATAAATTATAACCAACTCCTACTACGTGATTATTAAATTGGTAATCAATAGTAGGTGAAAATACATCTATACCTAATATACCACCAATCATTATTGAACGGTTTAACTTCTCAACAATCTGAGTAGGTCTTAGATTACTTACAATAAACTTAGGTTGCTGTAATGTGTTCTCTAATAGATTACCAGTAAACTTAAGTCTAACCTCATTAACTACTATTGTAGTGTCAAATGACCTCTTTGTGAAGTAAGCTTGTAAGATAGCTCCTGTGTCAATATTAGAAGGTATTGTAACTATACTATCAACGTAAACTATTGAATCTAAGTAAATTGGGTAGGGAATACTATCAGTTGTTGTTTCAATTAATCTAATTGGTTCAATAGTAGTATTACAATAATAGTACCCACCGATAAAGGAAAGTACTATTAAGATTATTGATATTATATTTATCTTCATAATTTGTATTTGTTTTTAAAATCTAATAATATTTCCTTTACGGATCGGTAGTCTTCAATAGTGTATCCATCTAAATTACCTATACTACTACTATACATTTCTATTTCCTCGTTACTTAAATTTTTTAACATATCAGCAAACGATTGCATTAGTATATTATTATTAAAACCATAATCAGAGGATACTGTTATTAAGGACATAATTTCTGTTATATTTACGTTTATAACTCTTTCATTAGAATCTTTATTCCATTTATATTTAATCCACCACAATCGATTCCAAAAGTCCGTATGTTTAGACCATCCTCTTTTATATAGTTGATACCATTTTCTTTTTAATAATTGTAGCTTACCTTCTGTTTGTATAATTTGATTTTTCATTATCTGATTTTTCTTCTATTAATTTCCTTACGAACTTTAAGTTCATATTCTTTTCGCTGTGCTCTTGTAAAGGCTTTATTAGTCACTTTACCTAAGTTTAATAATTCAATATTAGCCATAATATATTCATAACAAAATGTAAAATTATCTGCATTAAATTCCATATAATATTCTAAATGATCTTCGTTTAAATATATGTTAGGATTTAAATAAGCAAGTTCTTCATAAGTTAAAACGCTTATTAATTTTGAATTTAATTCTTTTGCTGTGTTAATTGTCATAATTCTTTTTCTTTTACTTTTGTTCGTTTTCAACATATAATTTTAAAGCTTTTTTAATAAAATAATTGTAGCTCACATTAGTTTCATTTTCAATTATAAAATCCCTTTTAAGAATTTCTAATATTTCTCTCATATCTTCTGTAATTGCAATAGTTGTTGTTTTCATAATTAGTTTGTTTTTTTAGTAATTGTATATAATACTTATATTGTATATATATAAAAAGTTTACGTCCCCTTATTAATATATACAGTTATATTATATTTTCAACCTTAAATTGATATGGGGAATCAATTTCTAAATAACTTTTTACTACATCTAAATCTTCAACTTTAACTATAAAGGAATCGTGGATAGTTAAGGCGAAATCTAAACCAGTATTCAGTGTAAATCCTTGTAATTTATTATCAATAAAAAATGATACTTCTGACCCTTGTAATCTGTTGCTAATTATTTTAGGATTCAATTGATTCTTCATCCTTAACATTCGTTTAGTCATAATTGGAAATAAATTATTAAGTGGACTATCAATATATCCAGTATTCATAGCCCATAGATTAAACAATTGCTTAGCATCATTTCGATCCATCATAATTCCTAAGTTATCCATTAGATAATTGTAAACATCCCCCTCTAAAGCCTTTAGATAGTTCTTATCAGCACATCCTAGGACATCAGGTAAGTTTGTTGGTTGACAAGCTATCGCATCAATAATAACATACTTATTAGGGTAATGAGTGGATAAATATGTCTTATAATTTTCCTTCTGAATTGCTGAATTTATATCATTGTCCTGTACACGAGCGGTTAAATTATGGTGTAATCTTCGACTAAATGAGTCCCTTCCAATTCTAATATTATCATCTAATATACCAATAGATAATAATGATTGCTTAGTTATATTGTACCATTCTTTATTTATTGTTTTATAATTAACGGAATAACGCTTCATTTTACATTTTTTGAGATTAATTAAAAATCTATATTGTTTACACTGACCTAAATGAGTTGAATAAGATTCAGTTATTTTTTCAGAATATGAATATTCAAACCTTAATTGATTCCTAAGTTCAACAGATGTGGATTTAGTCTTTACTTCTATAATTCCTAGTTCTTTTAATATGAGTAAAAAAGGCTTATATTTTGACCTTAAAGCAATTAAGTAAGTACTAGGAACATCAAAATACCCATCTTTATTAATTGTACTAGATTTAGCCTTTATAGCATTAAAGATTACTAGGATAGAATCTCTTTTTTTCTTATTTAAACTTTGTAAATAATTATCAATAAAATTATTACTAGGAAAATATATGTTTAGTGTTATGTTTTTCATACTGTATATATATATATAATATATCCCCCTTATGGGAAAAGTTTAAATAATTTTAAAGTGCTTATATGAATCGTCAATCAAAGCCAGTACAATCGGGTAAGTGAATAATAGTAAAAAATTTTGTTTTAAATTATTTAGAGCCGAAAGACGTTCGCTCTTGCTAACGCTCGCTTCCGTTTCCGCAATTAGATACAAGTAATCAACAATCAAGTGAGTAGAATAGAGTAGAATAGAGTAGAATAGTAATAATAATAAGTATACCCCTTATACTGTTGGCACTTTAAATTATTATACAATCAAGTGAGTAGAGTAGAATAGAGTAGAATAGTAATAATAATAAGTATACCCCTTATACTGTTGGCACTTTAAATTATTATCCAATCAAGTGAGTAGAGTAGAATAGAGTAGAATAGTAATA
>Ga0222664_1000365_pt1 | contig 29564 bp, 42 predicted proteins | sample AntAcemetagen604_FD_181147 | JGI IMG/M metagenome (GOLD analysis project Ga0222664, IMG submission 181147) | Saline water microbial communities from Ace Lake, Antarctica - #604 | ecosystem: Environmental > Aquatic > Non-marine Saline and Alkaline > Saline | place: Antarctica: Ace Lake... | reverse complement strand
AAGAGAATAATTTATTTAATACTGAAGAAAATGAAAAAGGATTTTACTTTGAATATACAGGGAAGGAAGTAGAAAATAACAATCCTAATTCAATCAATATCATTCCTTTTAAAGGCGATGGAGATTTCCGAAGTGCTGAAAGTATCGAACTATTAAAGCAAGCTGACATTGTAGTTACTAATCCTCCCTTCTCTTTATTCCGTGAATACGTCGCACAACTTGTTGAATATGATAAAAAGTTTATTATTATTGGTAATATTAATGCAATTACTTATAAAGAAATATTTAAATTGATTAAAGATAATAAAGCATGGTTAGGTTGTAATATGGGAAGAGGAATATCTGGTTTTATTGTTCCAAATCATTATGAATTATATGGGTCAGAAGCTCGAATTGATAAAGATGGAAATAGAATAGTAGCTACAAATAATTGTTTATGGCTTACTAATATTAATCACGATAAAAGAAATAGTGAATTAATACTTTATAAAAAGTATTATGATAATAAGAATAGTAAAATTGAATTTCCAAAGTATGATAATTATGATGCTATAAATATTGATAAAACTAAAGATATTCCATTAGATTATGAAGGTGCTATGGGAGTGCCTATAACTTTCTTAGATAAATTTAATCCTAACCAATTTGAGATTCTTTGGACTACTGATAGAGGAGGTGATGGCATGCTTGAAGATATAAAATTAAAACACACAAGATATGGTACACCAATAGTTAATGGAAAAGCTATATATGCTAGAATTTTAATAAGAAAAGTTAAAAAATGAACATAGAACTAAAAGAAATAAGCGTAAGAGAGCTGACAGAGGGCTATAAAGACAGCCAAGAAAGTGAAATCACTGTCATTCTTCGCTTCGCTCTGAATGACAGTGGTTTAAAATGGTAAATCATCATCATCATCATCAGCTTTCATTGTGTCTGGTTGATTTGATGGACTTGTAAATTCATTATTTGTTGGTCTGCTTTCGTAGTCGCCTTTGTTTTCGCTAGGGTCTAATAACACTAATTGCGAAGCTCTGATGTTGGTTACGTATCGAGTGATGCCGTCTTTTTCGTAAGAGCGTGTCATTAGCTTACCTTCTACATAAACTTTGCTTCCTTTTTTTAGGTGCTTTTGAGCTGTTTCTGCCATATAATCCCACAATGTTATTCTATGCCATTCTGTTGTGCTTTGCCATTCGCCTGCTTTATCTTTGTAAGCGTCTGATGTTGCTATGCTAATTGTTGCAACTTGTTTGCCTTGCGGTGTAGTTTTTATTTCAGGTTCTTGACCTAAATTTCCTACTAATATTACTTTATTTACTGAACGTGCCATGATGCTATTCTCCTAATTTTGTTTTTTAAATATTAATACTTCTTGATTCTTGCTGTCGAAGAAGTCGCTTGTTATTTCCTCTAATTCTTTATCCCAATTATTCAACCATTTTAAAGACATTTTGGTATCAACCATATATACAAATAGTCGATTAAGTAAATGGTATTTTTGGTCTTCTGTTAGGTCTGATACTATTAATTTCCCTCCAGTACTTAAATCAAAAACATGCTCACAATATTGATAAAAATTGTGTGCTTTTGTAATTATTAAATTAATTGAAAATACTTCTGATTCTTCGAGTTTTCTAATTATTTCAATATCTTCAATTCCCTTTAACTCTTTGGGTTTTGCTTCTTGAATCGGCTGACTTATTGCGTCGAATATATCTTTGCAAAATGTTAGTTCGCCTTCAGAACAAATGTAAATATTTTCGTCATTCATAACTGATATTAATAACTCATTTTTATTTATATCAATCGACTTTACTTCTGATGCTTTTACAATCTTTTTCCCAGTCGCTGTTGGAAATATTATGTAGTTGTGGTTCATTTTGTCTCCATTGTTAATGCTTTAAATCCTACACAAGACGCTTTATATACTTCCTCAATTTCATCTTTTGAGTATGGTTGTTTTTCTAATAATTCGTTTATCGAATTATTGGACTTCTCAAAATCTTTTGTTGATAGTGTTTCTGTTTTTTTAATTAATTCATCAAACTCTTCAACTGTTATCATTTTTTTACCTCAAGTTTTTCGGCTTTTAACCGATAATTAATTTATAAATTGTAATTTTGTTTATGAATATATTTCAATTAGTAATTTTAGATTATGAAGAGCGTAAAAAGGTCTATCAAAACTCGTCTGATGATGAGTTAATTTCGCTATATAATCAAGTCCCAAAATACATTGAACATCCAAATTTTGCAAGAGTAAAAATTGAGTTAAATTTGATTTATAATTTTACTCTTAAACCCTTGTCTTTAGATTAGTTCCACGTCTTGCGTAATTTCTGTATTGTTCGCTTCGACATACCCAATTCTTGTGATATTTTGAGTGCTGACAAACCTTTATTTTCAGGTTTTTGTAGTACTCGTCTTATGCTCGAATCGTAGGTCTTAAATGTTGGAATATAGAACTGAATTCCGCTTAAATTTTCTATTAAAATTCTTGTGGATTCTATCCCAATCAACGCCACAATATCACTTAAAAATTCATTGCCTTTTAGGTCATCGGCTTGTATATCTTCAATAATTTCTCTTTTTAAATTCATTCTCCGCTCCATAATTGCGTTTTAAGATGATTGTTTTTGTTTTTGGTATAAATCTATGCTTTTACTACTTTGCGTTTAACCTACCCCCTTTTTCGTGGCGATTTTAATGCTTTCTACTTTCTTTCAAGATGCTTTTTCTACGTGTCTGAGAACTTCTTGCCATGATGAAGCGACGATTATAGTATTTCCGTGCTTTTCTGCGAGTTCTATAAAATCTACTTGTGAAGGGTTTAATTTGCCTTTCTTTGTTTTTACTTCTACCATCAAAATTTGATTATTTTTGAAAGCAAGTAAATCTGGAAATCCAGATATTGCACCGTTATTCATAATTTGGTAAAAACGAATTGCTCTTTTGCCAGTTACTCTCATTCCTGAATTGATGCGAACTACTACATATTTTTTTAATTTCAGAATTTCGATTATGTTTTTCTGAATTTCGGCTTCCGATTGTTCTACTTCGATAAGTCGTGGTTGAAAATTAGAATGGGTGGTCATCATCTTCCTCATTGTTGTAATTTTCTTGTACTCTATTTAATTCATTCCGTGCATTTGTTTGTGCTGCAATCATTAAGTCATTCAAATATGGGTCGATAGGTGTTAATCTATTCCTTGTATTTTTGCTGTACATAAAAGCAGTCCCAGTTCCATCACCATTTCTGTTTTTTGCAATTATCGTTTCTGAAATACCTTTGCTTGGGTAATCAATATCGTTGATTTTGGTTGTTTTGTCTCCGTAGTATTCTGGTCTATGAAGTAAAATAACTGTGTCAGCATCTTCTTCATAAGCTCCAGATAGTCTTAAATTTCCTAAGTTTGGTCTATTGTCTTTGTTGGACATAACTTCACGATTGAGCTGTATTAATTCAAAAATAATTAAATTCAACTCAAGGGCAGTTCGTTTCACTTCGTTTGATACTTTTCTTTGTTCCTGTTCTTTTGAATTGTAAGGCGTGTCGGTATTCATCAGCCCAACGTGGTCTATCACGATATATTTAATATCATATCTTTTTTTCAATTCTTTTGCTCTGGCTCTAAACTCTGAAATTGTCATACCAGGATGCATTTCAAGATAATACTTTGAGCTTTCAAGTTTGCTGTTGTATTCTAAAGTTTGGTTATATTCCGATTGGGTAATATTACCAGTTCTAATTTGCGTTGGAGTAATTCCTGTTTCAATTTGGATGTGTCTGTAAGCAAGTTGTGTTGGTTTCATTTCAAGCGAAAAATAAGCTCCTGATTTATTGTTTTCAATGCTCCATAAATAAGTTAATTGCTTCATAAAATGAGATTTACCCATTGAAGTTCTACCTGCAATAATAACCACATCACCAGGTTCGAAGCCACCTATTAAATTATCAACGTTAGACCAATTAGTGAATAAACTATCTTTTAAATAATCTTTATTCATTCTTTTTTTAATTTCAGTATTTACATCGGCAGCAAGTTCTTCAGGAGTTAGAGTTGAAGTATGATTATCACCAAGTATATTTTCAAATTTATGGATAGTTTCATAGACCACATCAACAATATTTTCACGTTTTTTGATGGATTCAAAGGCTTCAGCAGATGCTAATATAGCTTGACGTTTACAAGATTCATCTAAAACCATAAGAGCGTGATGTTCAACATTTGCTGATGAAGGAGTTTTTCTATTAATTTCAAGTAGATATAAATCACCACCGACAAACTTATGTTTATCAATTTTCTTTAATTCTTCTTTAATCATAAGTAGATTAGCAGTTCCAATTCTATCAATAAGCGAATCAATTACTTCATAAATAATTTTATGTTTTTCTTCATAGAAATCATTGGGTTGAATTATTTTTTTTACTTTATACATCATATTTGGAGACATCATAATCGAACCTAAAACTTGGATTTCAGCTTCAATATTTCTTGGCATTGGAGTGCTTCCAAGTTGAATATCGCAGTATTTAACAAAATTTTCAATTTTCTGAGTTTTTTGATGGCTTACGATATTATAAGTATTTGTATTAGCTTTCATTATGCAGTTTTCCTATATTTTGCGTCAAGAAATTTATTCATAGTTGTAACGAGGTTTTTATATTTCCTACCACATTCGCTATGCTCGTTTATTTCAGAAAGGATCTGGAACATTTCAGCTTTTGAATATTTCTTCAAATAAAAATTAACTTGGTTTTCGGTGAGGAATCCAAGTTTATTTTTGATGTTTGGAGCTTGGTTTAAAATAAATAAATTCAAAACATCAGTGTGGGTGTGTGTGGGTGTGTGTGAAATTTCTGTTCCGTTCCGTTCACGGTTCTCACTCTCACTCTCACTTTCACTTTCACTTTCACTTTCATGTTTCATGTTTACTGTTTTTGAACGTGATTTTTTGGGGTTTGCTCCGTTTTCTTTGGCAGATGTTCCGTTTTTATCGTCTAATGTTCCGTTCATGCTCGGAACGTCGTTTTTTTCATCATTATTTTCGTTGTTTTTTTCTTTATCTGAGTAAGAAAATTCTTTAATAATCTCGGCTGTAATATTTAAAATTTTAATGTTTTGAGATTTTCTGATGATAGAATCTAATATATCATTATCTTTTATTAGTAAATATTCCGAAATATATTCAGTTTTTCTTTTAGATTTTGCTGCTTGAAGGTAACGTTTTTGAATAGCTTTTGAGGTTAAAATTTTACGTGTTTCAAACATTTCTTGATTAAAAATATTTACTTCAATTGCTCTTTCAATTACTTTATTTAATAAATCCACTTCGACACCTTCATCTAAAGCTAATAGCTCAGCACTTTCTTCGTCCCAAGGCATAAAATAACCTTCGGAAGCATATATATTGCTAAATAATTCAACAATAATAGCTTTTCCAATAAAGCCAAATCTTGCTTTGATTTTTTTAATTTTAATATCTTGACTAAAGTCAGTATCCAGAGGAAAATAACCAAGCCCTTGTTTGTCTTCTCTTGACATTATTTCTCCTTTCTTTTGTATTGGTAATATCTTTGTATAAATATTCTGTGTGATGTTGCCATAGCCCAAGTCATATTTCTTGAGCTTAACATTACATTATTAAATTCATTTCTGAGTATATGATTATCAGCTTCTTTAACTTCTTCAGGAAGTGGGTATATGAAGCCGAATTTTTGTGCTATTACTTTCATTAGATTATCTTCAGCTTCTAAATATTCTGGCATTCTGTGTTTTAATGGTTTTGGAATGTCAAGCAAAAAAGCTTCTGATGCGTCGTGAAGCAAAGCAGTTAGTTTGTATTTATCGCTTACAATATCGCACACTCGAACGCTGTGTTCGGCTACTGAATAGAATGTTTTAGTATGACCAGCAAATCGGCATTGACGAGAAAGCGAAATCGCAATATCGTTTAATTCAATTGTATCTGGGTTTGGATTAAAAGGGTCCAATAGTTTGCCAGAGTGAGTGAGTATATGCGTTTTGTTATTTAGTAATTCTTCCATTATGATCCTTTAATGTCATTAATATCTTGTATAAATAAACTGCCTGCATCTTTAGTTAAAACAACTATGTAGGCATCTTCAGTGATGATGATATTTCGATGTTGGTAATAAACTCCAATATTTAATTTTTGATATAATTTAATTAAAGTTCTTGCAAAAGCGATTAGTAATTCATCATTTTCAGTTAGCTTGAATACATCATCTTTCTTGCTGCTGAGTGGTAGCAAAGCAGTGAAGTATTTTATATCTTTTAGTAGTGGTTTTTTCATATTTAATAATCTTTATTTGTCATTATTTTAATAGCAACTTGCAATGTAAATTTAACAATATCAAGCTACTTTTTGTTTATCTTCTGGGAATTTTTCATCTAAATATCTTTTAGCAAGATGAAAAGCATAGCCAGGTTTATATTCTGATAATTCACAGAAAATATCAGCGTGCATTTTAATTTTTTCTTCAAGTTCTTCTCTGTTTAATGCGTTCAGTTTATCAATAGATTTATACCAAGCGAACATTGGCTTAAATCCTTTGTATTTAGCAAACCCCATGTTTTTGGCGATTTTATTTCTGATAGCAATTTGTTGTCTTGTTTTGATTTCGCTAATTTTAAGCTCTACTAATTCGATATTATCCATATCAATATTTAGTGGAAGTTGCTTAGGTTCATATACCTTTTGAGTTTCTTTATCTTTATAAACAAATTTTTCTTCTGTTTCTTTTGCGACACCTTTTAATGACCATTTGCGAGCAAACTCAACAGGTCCGTGTTCGGTAACAAGCCCTGCGTGGTCTAATACTAAAGCATAATCTTTCCCTTTGGCTGGTCGCAAAGCTCTGCCGACCATTTGCATATATTTTATTAATGATTTGGAAGGGCGAGCTAACTGCACGGATTCTATTGCTGGTAAATCGAAACCTTCATCAAATACACCGACATTATAAAGTACTTGGATTTTACCAGATTGAAAGTCAATAATTGCTTGGTCTCTTCGGTCTGCAGGAGTCTTACCATCCACGTGAACGGCTGGTATTCCGTTAGAATTAAAGCAATCTACTATAGCTTTTGAGTGTTCTATATCGACTGCAAAGCCGATGCACTTTGTACCATTTGCAACTTTTATATAATTGCTTACAAGAGATTGCGGAGATACTTGAGCCATATATTTTTCAGATAAATCTTTATTGTTATAATCACCAGCTGTTAATTTTATTCCTGATAAATCAACAGGTGCTACATAATATTTAGGTGGAGTTAAATGTTCTTGTGCGATTAATTCTTTTATTGAAATTCCAATAATTAATTTATCAAATACACCTTCAAAGCCAGAGCCATTAGAACGACATGGAGTAGCTGTAACACCAAGAATTCTAATATCTGGATTTACTTCTGTTAGTGCTTTGATTATTTTACCATAGGAGTTTTTCAACTGAGTATGGTGGGCTTCATCGATAATAACAATATCAAATTTACCTACTTCATTAAGTCGATTAATGATAGATTGAACTGAAGCGACTTGTACATTTAAGTGATATTGTTTTTCGAGTTTAGCTTTAATTTTACCTGATTCAATAGCGAAGCCATCATATAATTTATCTGCTGCTTGATTAATTAATTCGGACCTATGAGCTAACACTAAACATCTACGATTAGCAGCATGACCGTCATTAATAATAGCAGAGAATAAAATAGTTTTACCTGCTCCAGTAGGGAGTTGAAGTAATACTTTAGGAGTACCCTCACGGAAGGCATCGTAAATATTCTTTTTAGCGTCGATTTGATAAGGTCTTAAATTCAATGTTTAATCCACCAGAAAAACAGTTTAACAATTTCAGTAATAATAGCTACAATTAAAGTAATGACAACTACATATAATAGGCAGTATTGTATAAATATTTCTAATCTTAGATTCATAAGATGGTCAATAAATTCAAGCATTTTTCTGCTCCAATTTTGATATTAATAGATCAAGACTTCTTTTATCAATTTTAATCAAATTACCATCAATTAATTCTTTAACATACAAGGGGTCATTTATGATTGCGTACTCTAAAGTTTGACCTTTACATTTCCCAAATTCAAAAATAGTTTTATAGTTTAATCTTTTGGTCATATTACACCTCTTTTTATTTATCTAACATCGGTATTTCCGATATTAGCTATTTAGTAGTAGTGGCTGGACTCGAACCAACGAACGCACTCGACTATTTTTACGCATTTCTGCAACCGTAACCAACTCGGCACTACTTCCACTATCTTTTAATTTGTTAGTTCAAATTAGCCTCTTTCAAGGGCTGTTTTTTGAATAGAAACAACAAAAAACTATGCTTGTTTAACTCATACTTTTGGATTTATGAGGTTAAATTCTTTCCACTTTTCAAATTGCTTTTTCAATTCTTTTGCTTCATTATTATACTCAGATTTGTATCTTTTGAAATAGTAATAAATTGCAGTTCGGTCTATTTTAAGAATATTGCCTATAAGACTTGGAAACATCCCTATCTTTTTAAATTCATTAACAAAAATCCATTTATATACCTTGCTAATTCCATAATCTTCTGCTTTTAAAAGTTCTTTATACTTGTTTTTTTCAGAAGAAAAACCTGTATATTCCATGAATTTAAAACACTCTTTAGCATATATTTTAAATTTTGTGTTTTTGATACAAACAATTTTATTATTTATATCTGATACTTTATTTCTATGGATTCTTATTTCTTTTTCAAGTATTTTAATTTCTACATCATCTTCTAAAATCATTAAAATAATTCCGTTTGTAATTTTTTACTTTGTAATATTTTCTGGTCTTGCAATCGTCTTAGTTTGTCTTCAATTTGCTCTATTCTTTTCTCACAATTAGTATAATTAGTACTTGGGTAGTGGTAGTATCTAAGTTCTCTTTTGGCTTTACTTAAGCCCTTTTGAAATGCTAATATGTGATTGTCTAAATTCATTTTGTTTTACCACAATTTCTACAAGATTTTAAATTATTAAAACTTGAAATAAAATCCCATTTATGAAAACCAAATAAGCAAAGTATGTTTTTTAAGAAATTCACGCTTCAATATCTCCGTTTTGTAATATTCTTGAATGGTCTATTACATCTATAATTAACTGGCATCTATCTGGGTGAATATCTTTGAATTTTCTTAAATATTCACTCATATCACCGCTATTCATATATTTTATTAGGTTAGCTGTTAAGTCTGTGTTTGGGAATCTATCCTCCCATAATGTAATAAATAATGCTATTTGGAACTGGTTCATTTGCTAAATTCCTGTATTTCTTCCATAGTTTTAAGTTCTGTGAAGTTATTATAAATACATTTTCTAAGTACATGCGTTAAGTTCAAAATCCATTCTATTAATTGTACTATTTTCGTTAAAGTCCAATGAATACTAAAAAGAGCTAAGTAAGGTATAACAAAGATAATCATTAATAAAGCTGTTATAATTACAGCATAAACATATTTTGATTTTTCTTTTAATGTAGTCTTTCTGATAATTTTTTCTTCGGTAATCATTTCAACTCCAATAGTTCAGGGTTTTCGTAAATATTGCCGATTACTTCCCAATACATTGAAATTTCAGGGCTTGATAACCATTCTTCAGTAAGTTCAAATCTAACCTCACGGCGTTCGTGAGGGTATTTAATATGGTTAATTAAAACTTCATTCATATCAATACCTTTATAACGTAGATTATTATACCAAACTAATTTATTTGAAAATTGTAATATATCACCTTCATAAATCTCTTTGCCGTTTTTATCTTTAAGACCTGTATATTGCATAATAATTTCAGATTTATCTAAACTTTTTATCACTCCTAAACCATCTGAATCTGTGTAATTTAATACATTGCCATACATACTAAATGGTTTGGATATTTTATTCATTTCTTTATTCCAAGCTCTAAATTTAATCTCTCTCATTTTCCACCTCTTATTTCAAATATACCTACTTCAATCCATTCCGAGAGATAATCACTTTCAATTTCAATAAAGCCATTTTGCCAGTCTTCTTCATCGTTTGAATCATACATTTGCATTTCTTTAATGCTGCAATCAACCCATTTGATTTTAGTTTTATCCGATTTATCTTTAAAGTATAATTTCATTAAACTACCTCTTCAATTCTTTTGTTAATAAAAGCATTACAGCCAGTAACACTACTAACTGACTGCTCTGCTTGGGGAGAAGCTACTGCCTCAAATATTTGTTTTATTTCTAAGTCTAAATCTATTTCTTCACTTTTAGATTTTGTAATTAGCATATCAATTTTAATTTAAACTTCTTCAAATCTTTTATTGTAAATTTCAAATGCTTCTGAGCTACTATCATATTTTTGATAATCAGATATGAAACTTACTTTCAATCTCAATAGCACTTCTTGAATGCAAATTAATGTATAAGTATCTTTCATTTAAGCCACCTTTAAGTTTTTTTGTTGAATAAAATTTGTCATAATAAATTCTCTGTATTCATCGCATAGATTATGCTGATTCAATACAGAATCAAAATTCATAGTCTCTACTGCATTTCTATCTATAATGTCAACCTTACCCAACCATTTAGATTTTGCGTATATTTCTACTATATCTTCAAAAGATAATTCTGGCAATAGTGGATATTTCATTTATTTATTCCTTAGTTTTTTAATTGTTGTTTTTAATTATCAATAACAAGCGTGTTCGTAGTCGGCATTCATTTCTGCAAATGTTTCAGCGTCTTCTTCTAATTTGTCTCGCAACTCGCTTGTATCTGTTTCTTCATTCAATACTTGAATACTGCTTTCTAAACATAGTAAGCAATAAACAAAATCTTTATAATCTATTGAATCTACGCTTTCTGCTTCAATCTCAAATTCAGCTCCATCATATTCAACTTTACTATTTGGAGTGAATGAAAAATAAAACCAATATTCGTTTATACTTTCATCTAATGAAATGCTATGTTCTTCAGAATAAACATCGTCTCTTTCAATCTTTTCAAGTTCAAGCAGATAAAGTGCTTGTTTCTTTTTTGCAATAGCATTGCTTAATATTTTATTCATGATGATTTTCCTCTTGTTATTTCATTTACAGAAAACAGATAAGTATTGCCTACTTGCTTAATGTTTTTGTACTGACCTTTATTTCTGCGATTATGATAAGTAGCATAGTTACCACCAAAGCGTTCTGATGCTTCTTCTGCTGTGATAAATTCGTCATCATTGTAATTCTTAACTTCTGACAAAGCCAGTTTAACACCGCTGGCAACTGCTTGTGAAATTAATGATTGCAATTCTGCTACTTGTAATGTTACTACTTGGATATTCATACTTACACTCTTAACATTCTTATTTTTAATTCATCAAGCTCTTTCATGCACTCAACTAATACTCTTTCTTTAGTCTCTTCAATAATTTCTTCAAGTTTTGGAGAAACTAAACATATATTTAAGTCTCCATTGATTTTTTCTATTGGCTTATCCATTAATTGCCTCTCTCATATTATTTACTTGACTAAAATTTAATTGCTTTTCTATGTTAGTCATATTTCTTGACTCGTGAACTTCGCCTGTGATACAATCTACATAAAGGATCATACCTGTATCCAAGTCAGGCATTTCAAAACATTCTCTTTCAATTGTTTCATATTTCATTTCGATGCTTGTAACAATTTCAGCAACGTTTGATTGGATTTCTTTCAATTGTGCTTTCCAATCAGTAGAAATTTCTTTGAAGTCTGCTGTTACAGATTTTAATTTTGATGAAGCAAGTGCTAACTCATCTTTTAATCCAATTATTTCATCTTCTGAAAATCGTTTTTGAACTGAGATACTTTCTCTTTTATTCTCTGATAGCGTTTTGGCTATATTTATATCTTTTAACATTTTTCTACCTTTTATTTTAGGTAAGTGAGCGAAGTCTTGTTTTAGTTTAGATTCTGCTGCTTCGTAAGTATCAAATTCCATTGTACATTTAAACTTTTGATTAAATCTTATATTCTTAGGGTATTTGATATTCGATTTAACAATAAATTCATAAACTCTACTTTCTTTTTGCTCTGTCATTTTATCCATATTTAACCTTATTTAATAGCCCCAGTCCGACTGCCTAATGTTTTGGAGTTGAGTAGGCAGTCATCGTAGGGTTTGGTTATTTTACCAAAAATACTCTTGATTCTGATGTTTTTGAATATGTTTTGTATAAGTCTGGTGCTTCTTCTTTTAGTTTTTTAGTATCAATCCTTGTAGTTGATTGCACTTTGAAAGTAGCAAGAACTTTAGAATTATCAGGCGACATTATACCTTGCTTTTGGTAAATTGCCATTTTGATTTTGTCTTCTAAATGCTTCTTTGTTGTTTCAATGTTTTTTAATCTTTCTCTTGTTTCTACAAGTTGATTGTATGCTTCATGGATGTCTTCTGAAGCAATCCCAAAATCTTCATCAGTTTTGTAGTCTATAAATCTGTTTAATTCATCAGGGTTTGTTGGGAGTGGCTTCACTCCAAGTTGAATATGATTTTCCCAGAATCTGATAGCTTGAATTATCATTTTATCAACTAAAACTTCGTTATATTCAATTGGATACCATTCTATATGACCACCAAATTTGAATTGAACAGTAGCAAAATATGCTCTGCGAAATCCTGTTATGTACATATACCATTGAGTTTGCATATAATAATGAGGATTAGTTTTAATAAATTCTTCTTTAGATTTGAAGAAATTATTTGTTACCAATTTACACTCTACAACTGCAGGTTTGCCATCATGGTCGATAGTGAAATAATCAAGTGAACCGTGTCCGATACCTTTTTTAAGAATAGTTACATTTTTACCGTGATAATTTGCATTAACAAACTCAACAGTTTTGTCTTCAACGTAAGCTCTTAGGGTCTCAACATCATCTTGTGGAGAGAATAATCTTAATCCGCTATCTTCTGCAAATAACTCTGCAATCCCAGACTCAAAAGCATTACCTAAACGCATAGCATCATTTTTAGGGACTTCTCTGCCTATGGTTTTTTCTTCATATACATCAAAAGCAGTTTTATAAGGATTAATTCCACAAATTGCTGCAATGTCAGTACCACCAAGAGATTCTTTTCTTTGTTCTGAGAATGTTTTAATCGCACTCATTTTTTTGCGTCCTGATTAATTAGCTCTTTCATATTATCTACTTCTTTAATTTCACCAGTTTCAGTATTTACATCTTGTGTTTCATATTCATTATGTTCTTCAATTTGTACTTGGTATTCGTCCATAGAATATTCTTTTACAGGTTCTTCAATTTGTCTTCTAATAACTGTGTCTTCTGGTATCATCATTCTTTGTTTATCTTGAGTAGATAAAGGTAAGTAAGTTGATAATGCTCTAATAGCTTTCCCTTTAGCCATTTCAGCGTAATGGGATTCCCAAACTCCTTTAGGTATAGATACTGGTTGATATTTTTTAGTTTTTGCGTCGTATTCCTGTTGAGAAGGAGATAAGGATCTACGTTTTTCAAGTTGATTTTTAGTCAAAATCGCAAATGTTTTAGTTCCATCTTTGAATTTAGCAACTGCATAAGCGTATTTGATATTATTATAATCATCAGTTTCAAATTTAGGTTTATGGATTAAATCTCTATCCAAACCATATTCAATATTATACTCATCACCATCATAGATTATTTCAGCATAAATATCAGCGATTTCATCTGAACGTCTTGCAAGTTCGATTAATCCTTTGTAGCTAATTTGGAATTGAACTTCTTTTACTTTTTCCCATCCGTTGCCTACTTTTTTGTTATTTGTAAATGGTACAAAATAACAATGCCCAAGTGCAGGTGATGGCTCTAAGCCAAGAATAGCAGTTTGCTGTAAAGCTCCAAATATAGATTCAACTGAGCATTCTTTTAATGCTGGGTTTTTATCAAATATAGTTGTAATCATAGTTACAAATCTATCTGAATCAATCATTTTGTTTAATGCTTTTTCAAATTTGTTTGTCATATTCCCAATTACTTCTGTAATTTGACTTGATTTTAACATTTTAAAATTACCAGTTGCTTCAATACTTTTCATTGCTGGTGATTTTTCTTTTTTTACAATTTCGTTTGACATTTTAGTCTCCATTTAATTAATTAATATTTTCAAAGTATATATTCCACTACTAAGACAAAAGTAACTGCTAAAGCCCATATTATATTAGTAGTAATTAAAAATACATCTCTTTTCTTTTTTGCTTTTTCCATTTTGAATAATTCTTTTGTGTTTAAATTAAATTCATCAAGCGTAGAGTGAATGTCGAATAAACCTTGCAGATGAAGTTCATATTTTTCTTCTAATGTGAATTTAGAATAGTCAGCATCTACTTCGTTTATTATTCGTTCCATTTCGTTGTCAATATTTGCGTTCAGGGTTTCCATTATGCTGCTCTCCTATTTTGTATTTTAACTACACTTCTCATTGATCTTTTTGATAATGAAATGAAGCTGATTCTATTTTTTTCACCAAGTTTTAAATTATAGATTTCATTCATTGCTAAGCCCACTTGATATATTTTAGCAAGTCCAAGTATTCTTGCTGGGTTTTGGTTAATTGCGTCGATATATCTTTCCCCATCGAAATAATCTAACACTGTACATTTTCTATAAAGCATCAAAACACTTCTTAAAGTATTGTTAGCCATTTTGAAAGTAAAGCTATTAGCAATATTATTATAAAATACTAATGCCTCGCCATGTTCTTCATTGTAGATGTATCCACCTTTAGTAAAGTTTCGATTGATACAGCCACCACAAATACTTAAAATAACTGATGTAATCCCGAATGGTAATTTAGTTTTTTCCATTACTTCATATAGTTTTACATAATTTTCATCACCTTGCTTTACTTTCATTTTGATATAATCAATAGTACTCCATTTGATACTAACATTATTTTCACTTAGTAAATGCTCGGGTTTTAAAGTGAATTTTGTATTATCCACAAAATAATAAACAGGAAGTCCTAATCTTTTGAACGCTTCTAATCTATGTTGACCGTCAGCAACTTCTAAAGCTCTTGTTAATTTAATAGGAGTAATAGCTTGACCATTTTCTTTCACATTATCCATAATAGCTCTTACATTTCTTTCGTTCAAATCTCTATTAAAAGGGGTTTTGAATATACCATAATCGAAAGTTTTATAAATCATTCCGATTTCTTCTGGCATTTGTTCGTTGGCTTTCGTTTCCATTATTCGACCTCTTTAATTTTCGCATCAATTTTGTTTACTTCGTCTTTTAGGATTTCATAAACAAGATGATTTGCTTCGGTGCAAATTCTATGAAAAATTGCAGCACCGTTAGTAATTTCATTTAGAGGTATTTCAATGTAGACAGAAACTATCTGCTGTTCATTAATTTTTACATTATCTCTAAGTGTTTCTAATTTAATCTTGTTACTTAATAATTCAAGATTATCAGAAATAGTTTTTTTTGTTTGTGATTTGCTCATTACAAATCTCCTTTGTATTTTTGAAAAAAATAGTTATCTTATTTCTGATGCTTTGTACCCTCGACAAGTAAAGGCATCAGTTTTTTTTTGTTAAGCAATCTCTCTTAGACTATCTAAAATTTGATTAGCTTTTGCTTCAAGTGCTTTCTCTTCAGCAATCCTTCCTTTCTCAACTTCTACAAGTATTCTAATAGCATGCAGATTATTTCTTTTCAATTTATAATTAAAAGATTGTCTTGAAATTCCCATTTTTTCAGCTGCACGAGTTTTAGCACCATGAGTGAATTTTATTGCTTTTGTCTTAGCCATTTTTTTTATATTCCAATTATTTTTTAAATTGCAGTTTTTCGTTTTCTTTTTCGTTTCTCTTGCGTTCATTTTACATTATTTTATTACTGCCGATTGTTAAATTAATCGTTCGTTTTTTACAATGTTTTTCTTATTTGTTTTTCTTTTCTGATACAAAATTAAACAAATATTAAACAACTTCCAAACATTTTTTTATATTTTTTTAATATTTTTTCAACAAAGTTTCTAAATCTTTGTATTTCAAGGGAGTTTTTATGAAAAAAATTTTAGATCAAACGTTGTTAAGAGGCAATATGAAGTATTTTTTTGATTCTACTTAGTTTCTTCTTTCTCTTTCTTCTTAACATCTTCTACCTTTCGAGCAGTAGCTACTTTCTTTGTTAATTCAAAGAATTATAAATCTGTCTTTACCTTTCCTTCGTATTTGTTTTTATTTTTATCTTTCATTTTTATTCTACTCCAAGGTTATCAATCTCTTTCATTAGTCTATCTGTCTCTGTGAGGGCATGGATTATCATTCTGTAATGTTCTATGTCTAAATCTGATTAAATATAAAAGCCATAAAGAATTAACTTTATGGCTTTTTTTTATGAGTGGCTAATAAGGTGACTAATTAAGAGGTTCTGCTCCTTTTTCGTACAGATTCTTTAATTCTATTTAGTGAATTAGATATACTTTCATCTGTTAATCCACTATTATTAACAGCATCTACTATTTCATAAGATGCTTCAATTACTTCATCGAACTTTTTGCTTAATGCTTCTACGGTCATTTTGCTTGTGCTTTGCATTATATCTTGTAATTGTTCTAAATTTAAAACAATTTCAGGATTATTAAATCCAGCATCACCTATTATTGCAAGTTCTGGTGATGTTAGAAACGGAGAACCATTGGCATATGATTTCAGATTAATTGTTGATTGATGTATTACTTCCCGATAATCAACGCTACTGATTTTGTCAGTCATATATTCTTTTTGTGTCGTAATTACTTTATTGTAATTTTTTACAAAATCATTTATGTTTTCAGTATTAAATTGATTTTCTTTAAATAATACTTTCATTGTTTGGATTTCGTCAGTTACATATTTCATATTCTCTACAAAATAATCATTTCTAATTTCGTTCTCGTAGTTTGTTTCAAGTACTCTTTTAAATTCTTCATTGTATTTATTCTGAGTGATAGTATTAAATTTTAATTCTTGTTGAATTAATTTAGTTTCGTTTGCGACATTAGAAAACAACCTAACAATATTAACATCATTTTCTTTCATTTTATCTATCAACAAAGAATGAACATTATTTGAATTATTAATAGTTTCATTATTTAAGCTACTCAAATATTTATTTACTTTAGAATACTCAGCTTGGTTTGTAGAAACTAATTCTTCTTTATTCAATTTATAAATATCTGAATATCTACTTTGAATTTCACTAATATTAATTTTATTAATTACTTTTTCTTGTAGGTCATTAATTTCAGATTTAACAGCAATATTATTAATACCATTTAATAATAAATAACCTTGTTTTAAAGTATTGATTATTTCATAATATTTCTCACTCTCAATATTTGAATAATTTTTATTATCAAAATTTGATATTATCTCGTTTTGTTTTTCAACTGAATGTGTGAATAATTCTGAATTATTGGTCGATAATTCTTTTACATAATTGTAAAATTCAATTTGTTTAGCTTTTTCTACTAATTCAGATTTTTCAGTATTTACTGTAAATATGTCTTGAACTCTTGAATCGGAAGAGTTGTTTATTATATTGACTTCTTTACTTTCTTTGCTTAATTCTTTGCTATTTTCTTCAATTGCTTTGCTAAATACATGAGTGTAAGAATTTAATATTTCTTTATTTAATTCTTTAATATCTATTTCTTTTCTACTTGAGAATACTTCAAGTAATTCTTTGTGATATTCACTCGCTACTTTTCTCATCAAGTATTGTATATGGTCATCTCTAAATACCCATTCTGTATCTGCACCAGGTCTTGAATTGGAAGCGTCTCCAATCCAAGCAAGTGTTGGTTCATCTACACGTCCACCAGTGGAGAATGACAATAAGCCAGATAAAATAGGATTAAGTATTGCAGAAACGCCAGCATTAGCAAGCCCTTTGATTGCAGGAATAAGTAGTAATCCAGTTAATCCAGTCGCACCTGCAGTAATATTTAATTGTCCTAATATCATATTAGTAATAGCAGTAGAAGCAAGCTCTTTTAAAGCACCTGCGATAATGGAGAATGCTTTTCGCCATGGCTCTTTCATTTGCTCTTCATTACCAGTTAAAGAAGAAAATATTTCAGTAATATTACCTTGCAAATTGCCTGCAAGTGATGTAATAATATCGCCTTTATCTGCTATTTGCGATTCAATTCCAGCGATACTTTCGTTTAATTCATTAAATCTTTTTGTGTCGCCTGTGGCTTTAGCTTTTTCCTGTTCGATTGCTAATTCATCAACTAATTGCTTTTTCTTTTGTTCTAATTTAGTTAAATCTGCTTGCCTATCTGCTTCTAATTGTGAACCTAAACTCATTTCTTGAATAACTTGCATTCTATGTTGGTGGTCAAGCTCTAAATCCTCTTTCTTTTGGTTAAATAGACCTTCGGAAATTAATTCAGCTTCTTTTAACTTTTCAATGTTTTTCATTTTCTTGTCAAACTCAGCTTCTTCATTAGAAGATGCATAAAATGTAGTTGAATCAATTAAGGTAGCTCTTAAATTACGTTCCTGTTCGACTCTATCTTCTACTTCAGATAACTCGTTTGAATGTTTTGCTTTTAATATTGCAAGGTCTTCATCATAAATAGTTGAATATTGAGCTTTTGTATTTTTCTCAATTGCGATTTTATCATTTTCTAATTTGATAATTTCTTCTCTCAATGTATCTAACTTAAATTTCTGATTATTAGTAATATCGCCTGTCAACTCTAAGTTTTGCAACTCAGATATAGTTTTGCTTTTATCTTCGATTTGTTTAGCTACATTTATTAAGTCAGATTCAAGCGCTTGTACTAAATCAAAACGAGGTCTCAATCCAATTTCAACTTGATATTCAAGATTTTTTCGACTTTGTTCTTCTACTTTTTTCTCAAGTTCCTTTTCTTCAATTTTCAATGTAGAGTTAAGAGTAACTACTCCAATATTTTCTTTTGAAATTTTGTTGTTTATATCAATAATTTTTTGTTGGATTTCTTCTTTCTCGACTTCTTTTGCTTTAATTCCAATAGAGATTTCACCGCTTTCATCTTCGGTGATTTTATACATTTCAAATATTTGTTGTTTTTGGGCTTCTAATGACTGCACTTGTCTTTGTTTGAGGATTAGGTCATCTTCAACTGTTTTCTTTCTACCGTCGATAGCGATCGCCATTTCCTGCTCTATTTTAAAATGGTCTTCTGCATTTTTAATTTGTTGCTCTTCAATTTTTAATGCTTTAGTTGCTTTTTGGTAAGCTGAATCTACTTTTTCAGTTTTCTTTTTAGTAATTTTAAATAAGTCTTCTTGAGATTTTTTAATATCTTCATGAGCTTTTAATTCAGAATTAGATTCTTTAGTAGCTTTGAATTGTTCTTGATATTGTTTTTCAGCGTTTTTAATTTGTTCTTTATCACCAGAATTTATTGCATCTCTACGTGCTTTTTCTAATCCAATAAGTTCTGTTTTTTTGTTTTTAAAGTCTTCACTTTTTGCAGTTAAATCGAGAGAGAATTGTTCCCCAAGTGATTTCGCTGCATCTTCAGTATCTTCAATTGCATCTTTTGCCTCATTCATATTCTTGACAAGTTTTTCGGATTCTTCAACAGATAAACCAGTAGCATCAGCCACTTTTTTAAGCATTTCTTCTGACTCTAAGCCAGCACCTATCCATTTCTCAGCAATACCTACTACATCTTTTGTATAACGATCATTTTCAGCTTTTAATTTACCATATTGATCTTCTAATTCTGTTGTATCTGCACCCATTCTTACTTTTTGAGAAATCTGTTCTTGTAGTTTTTCCATTGAGACAGTATTCTCTTTTATCTTTTCGCCTTCTTCATCAATTGCTTCAAAGAATTCACCTTGATTACCATCTAATTTAGCATTATTTAGTTCTAATTGTCTCTCTTTGGATTCTTCTACTTTATTTTCAAGTAAAGCATAAGAAGTAACTAAATCGCCATTGGCATCTTTTATTTTACCAGTAGCACTAACTGCTTCTGGGGCAATATTACTTATTAACTTACCTAATGCTGCTTTCTCAATTTCAGTTTCAGCATTTTTAAAGGAATCAACTAAAGTACTAATTGATTCAGCACCTTTTAAATTACCATTTACTTTAGTAGAATCAGATAATATTTCACCAAGTTTTAAATCTCTTGCATCTTTTTCAATGGTATCGAACATTTTTTCAATGTCCTCTTGAGATTTGCCAGAGGTTTTCATATCAATTTCAATTTGGGCTTTTTGGTCAGATGTTAATTGACTTAAATCTGTAGTCCCTGAGTTAAAAGCATCATTTAGTGCTTTGTTAATTCTCTCAGCAGCTTGTTCAGATTTTTTTTCTAATTCAACTGTTCTGATACCAACTAAATCATTAGCCTGTTTTGCCATAGCTTCTTTTGCTTCAAGTGGAATTCCATCAAACATTGGATTATTCCATAAACCAGTATTGAATGCAAGCAATGCTCTATTTGCTTCTTCAGGATTAGCAGCATTTTTAATAGCATCTACATATTCCTTAACTGCATTAACTTCTTTGGTAGAATTCTTCCCAAAAAAATTATCAATCTCATCTAAAATATTCTCTTTTAAATTATCTGCACTTACTACAGTTTCAATTTCAACTCGTTTGATTGTGGCTTTATTAGCTTCAGTTTCTAATTTTACCATTTCGTTACGTAATTCAGAAAGACGCTGGGCATCTTCTGCTGAAGCATCACTTAATGCTTTTAGATTTTCTTCATAAGATTTTGTAGAGCTAATCGCGTTTGGATATATCTCATTTAACTTAGTGATAGTATCTTTTAATTTACTTTGCTCTTCAGCTGTTAGATTAGCTTTAGAATTCAATTTTTCATATTGAGCAATTAGAGCTTGTTTAGATTGAATAGACTTTTGTTCAGATTCATTTACTTTTTTCTGACCTGCAATCATTTCTTCATCTGCTTTAGCACTTGCGAGTTTTTCTTCATTAGTTTCATTAAGAATATTATATAACGCCAAAACTCCTACGCCTACTAAAGCTAGCCCCCCTAATACTAAAGTAATAGGTCCTAATGCCGTCGCCCACATTGTTGCGAACCCACCTTTTAAAGCTGTTAAACCTGCCTGCATCCCTGACATACTAAACACAGTCTTAAATAAATTTGGTATTAATTCTGTAATAAGTTTTTTTGCATATAAACTTATATTTGTTGCTCCACCTTTAAGTGATGTACCCGCACTTTTTAACGCTAAGGAATAAGTCGATGTCGCTGTTGCTGAGGCATACATAGATGGAATAGATGAAACTAATTTTCTTGTGTATCCACTCATAGCTAATAATGCAGTTTTTGAACTAGATGCAAAAGTACCCATATGACTACCTAAACTAGAAAACGCACCACCAAACAAAGATGTAACACCAGCCACACCTGTAATTGCAGGCGATAATTGAGTAAGTGCTGATAAAGTAGTAGTAGCACCAGTACCGATTTCTTGGAATACTGAATTAAAATAACCTTGAACAGTCGCCATAATTCCATCAGTTTGTGCAGCTATTGAAGTCGCCGCTACTTGAAATGCTTGTTCAGCTGCATTAGCATCAACTTCACCTAACACGCTATTGAAAGTAGCAAGGGAAGCGTTGTATTTATCTTGTGAGCCAGCCAAAGATTCAATAATTTTAGCAGCTTCAACTCGACCTGTTAATGCAGCAAGTTGAACTCCAGATGCTTCAGCTGCAAGTTTAATATCTCTCATTACATTTACAAGTCCACCACCATCAGCAACAGGAACTTTTAATTTTAATCGTAAAGTATCTAAGTCAGTTCCAACTACTGCAAGAGCTTTATTTAATGGTGCAGTTCCTTTTGCAAGTAAAGTAAATACGGCATTCATTTGTGTACCAACTTGAGCAGTTGGAGTACCCATAGCAGTATAACGTGCTATTGCTGCGGTTGCTTGGTCAAACCCTACACCCATTGCAGAAGCAGATGGAACGAAAGAAGAAATAGAACCAACTAATTCATTGAATGATGTTTTACCTAATTTAATCCCTGCAAAAAATGTAGATGCAACATTATCTACTTCGGATGTTTTTAATCCATAAGCATTAATAACTGAGGTAAGACCATCAACAGCTGTTGAAGTATCACTCATACCTGCTACACCAGCTTTGGCAGCAACTCTTACAAAGTTTGTTACTTCTTCTACAGAACCTTGTACCCCTGCAGAAATAGCTTGATAAGTAGCGTTAGCCATATCAGCTGCAGTACCAGGGATTTCAGCAGCTAAAGAAGATAAAGAAGAGTTGAACTTTTCAAAATCTTTAAATCCAAGAGTACCAATATTTTTAATTTGTTTATCGAATTCAATAAATTCATTTATAAATGGTGCTATTGCATTTGTTAACGTAGAAATACTTTGGGTTACTTGATTAAATTGGAATGCTTTACCGAGTAAACCAGCTTGAGATGTTGTGCCTTTCAAAGCATCTGTATATGCCTTAGTATCTTTTGTTACTTTTTTTGTGTTATTACCTATTTTTTGAAATTTAGCATTAACTTTATCAAACTCTTTAGCCATCGCATCACCATCTATTAAATCAATAGATTTCCCAAAAGAGCCAAGTTTTGTTTTCATTTCTTTGAGAATTACATTCAACATTGCAGCTAATTTTTGAGGATCAACTGCTGGTTGAAAATTCATTTTAATAGAGAAATCAAGATTTGACATCGTAACCTCTTAGTGTTGAGGAAGGATTTACTCCCCAAGTACCGAAAGTAGATGGGTTACCTTGATTGTCTTCTTTAATCACACGGAATAATCTTTTCTCAGTTACTCTTTTTTTAGTGCCGAAAGTAGAAATATAAGTCAATTTTAGAATAATATCCACCATTACATCAGGGTTGCCAACTTCTTCAACTTCTTTTCTACCTACTATTTCACACTTTTTAAGTTCCATATACTTATATAAGTCATTTTTTAAATAAGATTGTAGATTTGAAAATTTGAATACTGGTTTGCCTTTATATTTAGCAACATAAGATACTTGACAATGATTTAACATTTGAGAAAAAGCTCTTTTATGTAAGCATTCTAAGTATTCTGCTACTTTTCTTTCTGGTGTATTAATTGTAAAACTGCTAACATTAATCATTTTATTTTCGCCATAATAGTTGATAATTTAAACTCGATACTTTCGATAAAATCCCAAACATTTAATTTTAATATTTCTTCACGTTGCAAGGGGTTGTTATCTGCTACTAAAAACCAAACATAAGGGTTGTTTCTTGCATCCCTTAATGCTTCTCTGTAGTTTTTTTCTTTGTAGTATTTTTTGCGTTCGTCTTCAAATCGTTTGAATCCTGAAAATTTCCTGCTAACTTCAGGACTTGTATCCGTTCCACTTCGCTTAGCTGATTTAATTGCTGCATTAAGTCTCCCAATCCCATCATTGATTCTCGATTGAAAAGCCCTGTACGATAAAAAAAATCCTCGCGTGCATTCATTACATTTTGGTAGTTTGTTTCGCCTACTATATTATCAAGGAAATGAATTGAAGGTGGATTAGATTCGACATACTTTTCAAAAGTATTTTCATCTTCTCTTTTATTCACAATTGAAGAAAAAGCAAAGCGTTGAATACGCCTTTTTGTTAGTGCCTCAAATTCATCTGGAGTATGTGGTATTTTTTCATGTACATCCATTTCAAGAGAGAAATACATTTTACCTACAAGAATTTGTATAGCTGATAGTTTATTAAAGTTATAATTATATTTATCATCTCCAATATTCCAATCAATATCTAAGTATTGCGGTTCTGGGATTTGTTCTTCATTCATTTTTTTACCTCTTATATAAAATATTCAAAATTATCTGCTATTAAATCGACTGATGCAATGCCTGATATTTTAAAGTTGGTTTCTAAATTTTCATCATCAGAAACAACATCAAAAGATTCAAGCGAGTAATCTAAAACATCTACACTATTACTATCCATTTGGCTTTTTTGTGGTGTAGCAGTAAATCTAAATGACATATCACTTGATTTACCAAAATAGAATCGACAATCTGAAATGCCGAGAGTTCTTATTCTTTGTATAATCTCATTGTAATTTACAATCAATTGGACTGCTGTAAATGAAACTTCAATCTTATATGCAACAGTTGTAAATCCACCTGTATCATTAGGAACTTGAATAGGAGTTAAGCTATAATTTGAGCCAACTTTAATAGTTTCAAAATTATATACATAAGTAGAGTCAACTCCATTAGTTCCACCAATTGCAATCATTACTTTTGTAAGCGGTGCTAATTTCCATTGATTATAGTTCGATACTCTAATTTCGGTAGCCATATCAATCCTTATATTTATTAGTTAGCGTAAAAGCATATTGAGATAGTTTTTTATTACCATTTATAAATGTAATATCTGGCTCATCAGTGGATTCTACGACAATATAAGTACTGTCATCTGTTGAGTATTTACGAGCTTTTGCATTAAAGAAAGCATCAAGAAAATCTCTTTTTGCAGTTAAATAAAGTACGTTAGCTGAGATTATAATTGCATATTCATTTCGTTTGTCTTTAATATGACTTACAATTGTAGCATTCAGAGTATTACCAACTTCTTTATTCCTTAATATTTTTGGAATATTAGAAACTGCATCAAAAGATTCTTCTTCTTCAGTACTCCAATTATCATTACTATATTTTAAATATATTATCATTGTGCAAACTCGTAATAAGGTTCGTCAAATAGTAAAATTACATTTTCAGATATGATTTTACCGATTCGTTTATATATTTTATCTGTAGCACTTTCGTATTGTGTTAGTGCAGTGATTGAAGTATTGCCAGTAGTTCCATCGATTCTTAAATATAGTATATCATCAACATCATAATCAGATGTATCAATATTATAGATACCTGGTGATTGAATTACTTGTGCATAATCGTCTTCGACTGTTTCTAATGATAAACCGAAATAATTATCTACTTGACTAACTGCAAGGATAGTTTCTAAAGCTCCACCATCATTATAAGCTAATGCAGAGAATGGGGCGGAAGTTCCTTCGATATAAAATTTAGAATAGTCTTCTATACCAATAATTGCACCTTCCACACCTAATAATGAATCAGTAGTTTTCGGTGATGAAGGGTTTTTTATTTCGCTTATTAAAGTTTCTTGTTTTAATTTTAGATTTACTTGTGGCTTCTCAAAATCAATATCAATTGAATGGATAATATAAGCAATAGAATTTAGAGTAATTTTTTTACCGAGTTTAAGATTTTTAAGGGAAGCGTTTGAGCCATCAGATGAAGTGCTAAAAGCATTCCAATAAGGTATGCTCATTTCTATATCTTGCTTACTGAATTTGTAATATCTCAATCTTGATACATTTAAAAACGATTCAAGCGTATCAAAAAGCATTTCTTCATTATCTATTTTAACAGACATTGCACGAATAGGTGTAAAGTAATTTGTTGGCTCGTGGCTTTCTTTTTGTGCTATTTTAATGTATAAAGCTGTGTGAATACTACGAGTATAAAAAGTCCAAATGTTAATAGGGTGATGAGCATCATCCGTTCCTACAGTATAATCTATATCAATATCTATTTTAATGTTATGAGGTATAATATGACCATTTCTTACTTCTATAGGCGCTACTCTACGACCACCAATAGTATCCATAGTAATAGAAGTGTTTGCTGGCATTTTTAATCTTGCAACAGTTGGAGAAATTGAAAACAACAATTTTTCACCTTTACCACCTGTATTTTCTTTTTCTTCTAACGCGTCAAGTCTATCCGCAGATTCATTTATAGTGGATCCTGGATTAACAACACCACCCATATCTTTTCCGTAAATAATTCCGCCATTATTTTCAGCAGTTTTACCAAAAGTGGAATCACCGACACCATAAAAACTCTCGCTTTGGAAAGGCGTATCGCTTTCATTTGATTTTGTACTTAAATCTCTTTTGTATTTTTCAGCATCTTTGAAATATAATACTTCCGCTTCTTCAATATAATCAGAACTTGCAAATGTAATATTTATTTCTTCAGCGACTACATCTATTTCCAGTAGCAATAAGAAGCCAAAATTAGCTGCGAATTTATATAAAAAGTCGGTAAAAGTAATATCATCACCGCCAATTCTATATGTTTTTGCTGTTGTAGAACTATATTCATTATCATTTTCTAAATCAAAAAAATACTTAAAATCCACCCATAAGGAATCATCCTCACTAAATGTTTCTATTTCGTCGGGGTCTATATAATATTGACGATAATCAGTAGCATCATCTAAGTTGTGATACATTTCTAAATCAGACCATTTTTCGCTATTTCTACTATAATCTGCTTTTTCTTTGCTTTTGTTGGCAAGCCAAGGTTGGTCGGTTCTTGGAACTCTCCAACGAGCAGGTGTATATTTTCCTACCAACTTAACTCTATTTGTAAAATTTAAAGAGTATGAGGTGCTATGAGTTGTATTAAATACAGACATCGCTTCATCACCAATTTTACGTAAAAGTTTATTAAGACTTACTAAATCACAACAGTAAGCTTCTAAATCATATTGTCCACCACGTTCGCCGTTAGGGTATTCCCATGTTGGAGTATCCGACATAGTTCTCCATGCTTGCTTATCTTCGACGTTAGCGGTTATCCAAGTGCTATCAATTGCTTCAAGAACCTCACTCATTTTAATTTCATCAAAGTTGGCTTCGATTATTGGGATTAAATTATACTTATATGTAAGTGATATTGTGGCTGTATTTGCATACTCTGTTCTATCCCATTTAGTAGCTTCTTCTTTTATATCTTCGTCAAACACTCCAACATAAAGCACGTCTTCTTTTTCGAGAGGGTCGTTTGCATTTAGTATAACTGCACAATATACTTTAGTAGATATTGATGAATTAACTAAATCTAAACAAGCCTGTTCGTCAGAATTTTTAACAAGATGGTCCGCAGATAATAAGTCTAGTTCGTCTTGAACTAATCCACCGCCATCACCTTGAAATGCTATTTTGAGTTTTTGGAATGAGAATATATCAACATCAACGGCAGTTGTAACATCAAACAATAAATTCATTGCATCTGCAATAATAAATTGGACTTCATTCTGTCCGAATGAGTCTTCATTATCGTATATATATGTTTGTTTGTATTTCGCCATTGTAGTATTATTATAAAAAAATGGGGGCTTTTACACCCCCACAAGTACATACATAATGAGGTAAATTATGCTGTTTCTACAGATTGGATTAAACCAGTTTGTAATACTGTAAAATCGCCTGTAACAATTGCTGTTGGCGTAACTGCTGATTTACCTGTTGGAGTAATATCAGACCCAGTCATTGCAGTATTGTATTCTGCGAAAGTAACAGTTGAAGAACCATCCACAGTGAATGATTTACCTACTATTTCATTCTCGAATTTAAGCATACCATTTTCATCGATAAACTCAATATCACCTGATAATTTACCGATTAAATGCTCTTCATATACAATAGTCCCAGTTGTATTCATTTGGAAAGCCATAAGGGCTACTAATTTACCTTTTAACGCTTTTATAGCTTCACGTTGTGCTATTGTAATAAATGATTTGAACTTAATCTTATCTTTATTCCCACTCGCAGAAGTTTCAAGCGTTTCTGACACTACATCGTAAGTTTTAGGGCTTTTCGGTAATCTCAGCGTCATATCGCCACCGACAGCATTCTCATGATACTCTTGAGAAGTTGCGTCGTCGTTTGCAACTGTATATCCAGTTACTTGTATTGCAGTTAAATCTATTATAGTACCGAAACCAGTTACTGGTGCTTCTAAATCACCTGAATCTGTAGTTGTTAGAGGCACTATTCTAACTGCTGATTGAAATTGTCCACCTAAAGTTGGCATTTTAATGCTCCATTATTATTAATTAAATTATTTAATTGCTGAATTAACTGATATAACCCCACCTACTAATGAGGTATTTATATCTTTATCTTTATTTGAAACTACTGATCCATAAATTAATGCGTTTTGAGGTGAGTAATCGCTTTTAATTGCGTTAGCTCCTCCTGTTCCTGCAATTAATACAGAATTTTGTACTATTACTAAATGCCCTGTATCCATAAATTTGTTATGAATTACATTCCCACTTGTATTAATGTTTTTTATGTAACAATTGTGAACTCTCACCAAACCCCCATTCACAACTATAGGAGCATTTATAAAATCTGTATAGCTTTCTAATCTACCACCATCAATTATTAACTCGCCACCATCTATTTGAAAAGCGATGTCAGATGTTACATTTGATTTATGAAATTTAAGAACTAATTTATCTGCGTCCTGTTCTACTTGCCCTGTTATGATTTTAGTAATAACAAGCATATTACCAGAGTTTTTAATTGCATCTATAATATCAGTCTCTACAATTCCAGTTGCAGAACCTTGTATCTGGATTGGACATGATATTTCTCTTATTTTTAAAGCACAAACTCCGTATAGATGGATAGGTAAAGCTTTATTTCCATCATTGCGAATTTCATCAAGTTCAATATGATGAGTAGCACCATTATAAGTAATTAATGAATATTTAGTTGTGTCAACACTTGCTATATCTGTTTGTAACTTACCATATCCAGTAATTGTAGAATCGCTACAATCAGAACTATAAATAATTCCGCTATTACCTGGCGACGGTGCTATTCTAACACCTGAATTAAGATTTACAAGAACTCTATTTTTCATCGTTATAGTTTCGATGTAAGAACCTTTTTCAACTATTATTCTAAAGTAATTAGTGCCATCGCAATCGTTAATTGCTGATTGAATAGTTGAATAATAAGGGCTTGAATATCCGCTATAAGCCGATGATACAAAGAACACTTTATCAATATTTGCAGGGTCTTCTACAAATTTTTGTTTATTACCAATTAATTTATGTTTAAACTCAGCCATTAGTCAATTAAAGCATGAATTAATAAATCAATCGATGTAACACTATGTAACTCCAATTCAACACTAAAACCAGCCATCAAAACATCTGTAAAATCAAGTATTTCAGCATCCCCAACATTAGAAGTAGTATTAATCACATGAGTGTGTTCCAAAGTTTTTATATTTTCTAAAGTCGAATAAACTTTTAGTTCTGCATCAGCAGTTCCAACTACATTTTCCCATTGAGCTTGTAATACTAAATTTTTTATAGACCCTTTTGCTTCAAAAGAATCTAAATCATCAAATTTATCTTTTTTTCCATTGTACCATTTAGAAGTATAATCAGCTATTATTACTGTGTTACTTAAAATTACCATTTTATTACCTTTATATTTAGTAGCAGAGATCGGACTCGAACCGACGACCTGTATTTTATGAGACTACCGAGCTACCTACTGCTCTACTCTGCGATTTTGTTATTCTTGACTTGGAAATATTATATTTATTTCTTCTAAAGTTTCTAAATCTTCTGCAAGTTCAATTTGATTTCTGAGGTTTGCATAAGTTCCTTTTAACACCATTAATCTCATAGAAAA
>Ga0222664_1000363_pt1 | contig 29708 bp, 23 predicted proteins | sample AntAcemetagen604_FD_181147 | JGI IMG/M metagenome (GOLD analysis project Ga0222664, IMG submission 181147) | Saline water microbial communities from Ace Lake, Antarctica - #604 | ecosystem: Environmental > Aquatic > Non-marine Saline and Alkaline > Saline | place: Antarctica: Ace Lake... | reverse complement strand
TTTGCAAATAGAATTAACGTTCAGTTTGCGAAACAAATTGATGATGAAACCATAAAAATTGAAATTTGGGAAAGGGGAGCGGGGTACACTTTAGCTTCGGGTACAAGCAGCTGTGCTGTGGCTTCAGTTTATAAAAGATTAAAACTAATAAAAGATAAAGTGACCATTGTTATGCCAGGTGGAAAAATTAATATTAGGTTTCAAGAAAATAATTTATTTATGAGTGGAGGCGTAGAGGAAGTTTTTACTACCAAATTATCTGATAACTTTTTTAAAGATTTAAAATGATAGCAACAGGAAATATTAGAAAAATGAAAAGCGAATTGGGCGATGTTGTTAAATACACTTTGCCTTTGTTTGATATAATGAAACCAAAAGAAGAGGTTGCTATGAATGACCTTGTTGGTAAGGATATTTCTATACGCTTCGAAAATCAAATCAATTGCGTAATAACAGGCCAAAAAATTAGAAAAACTTATGGTGATGGCATGAGCTTTAAAGCTTTTCAATCTTCTCCTTTAGCAGTAGAAAGTATTATTAGACCCGAGTTAAGCAGAATTCACGAAGGAATTGCTCTAAGAGATAAGGAGTGGGAAGAAGCCCATCATAACACGCCACATGTAACTTATATTTCGCTAACAAGTGGGCTAAAAGTTGGTGTAACAAGAACAACTCAAATTCCTACCCGATGGATTGACCAAGGAGCAGTTGAAGCGGTTTTATTAGCAGAAACGCCTTACAGACAGGCGGCTGGATTGATAGAAGTAGCTTTAAAAAAGCATATTGCAGATAAAACCAATTGGCGTAACATGCTTAAAAATGAGTTTACCAACTCTATTGGAATTCTAGAAATGAAAGAAAAACTTGCTTTATTGATACCTAAAGAACTTCAGCAATTTATTTCAATCAAAAATGAGGTTACAAAAATTAATTTTCCAGTTATTGAATATCCTCAAAAACTAACTTCTTTAAAACTAGATAAAGTTCCAATAATTGAGAAAAAACTAATGGGGATAAAAGGGCAATATTTATTGTTTCATGACAATACAGTAATAAACCTTAGAAGCCATACTGCCTATAAAATTACTATTGAAAGTTAATGTTTACTAGCTTCAAGAATTAGACTTTTTATTTCCTTATCAAGTAAAATAGTTGAGTGTGAAATTTTACTTAATATTTTTTCCTCCTCAATTTCTTCTTCAGTTAATATGCCAATTAAACTGCCTAATGCTAAAATGTTAACTAAGTGTTTTCTAACTCCGTGAGAGCCTAAATTTTGAATTAAACTCAACTGCTTTTCTTTTTGTTCTATCAATTCTTTTGATTTAATCATTTCTGTGGAATCAATAGCAATTGCCAATCTACAATTATCACCAAAACCTAATGCTGGAGTGGTAATAAGGGTAACATAACGTTCATTATTATTTTTGTCTTTTAATTTCCAAATTCCCGAAGAACTTTTAGAATTGTCTACTTGGGCAGTTCTATTTTTTGCTTTTTCTTTATTTTCATCTGCAAATAGGTTTAATACTCCTAAGCTTATTAACTCATTTTCTTTAAATAAGGATATTATTTCTAACGCTTTGTTTACCCTAACAAATTTAAAAGTACTAACATCATAAACCGCCATTGGAACAGGGTTGTTTAAAAAGCATTCATCAAATTCGGAGCTTATTTTTTTGAATTTTTTTTCATTCTTTTTTAAGAGGATCCACAGTAATAAACTTGAAACTATTACAAATAAAACTCCCTTAAAAGATTGGATAAATAAATAACTTTTGGAATCAAAAAAATGGTAAAATAATTGGTCAGAAACTAATATCCAAATTAGCCCGAAGAGAAAATAAATTAGGGTAATTTTGACGGAAATATCTTTCACAGTTATAAATGGTTTAGGTTAATGTTGGTTTATTTAGGTGTAACTAATTTAGAAAAATAAATGGAATTCCCGTTCGAAAACTTAGAAATTAAAAAATATATTCTTAAGCTTACAAAGGATTTACAATTCCATAACAATTTATATTATGTAAAAAATAAACCTGAAATTTCTGATTATGATTTTGATCAAAAACTAAAAGAACTTCAAAAACTTGAAAATCAATATCCAGAATATGCAGACCCAAATTCACCAACAAAAAGGGTAGGGGGAGACATCACCAAAAAGTTTAAGGTTGTTGAGCATATATATCCAATGCTTTCTCTTGCAAATAGCTATTCTAAAGAAGAAATTGCCGATTGGGAAACACGCAACAAAAAATTAATAGTTGATGAACCTGAATATGTTTGCGAGCTAAAATATGATGGTGTTGCAATAGGAATAAAATATAAAAATGGTGAATTTAACCAAGCGGTTACTCGAGGCGATGGAAGTAAAGGAGAGGATATTTCTGCAAATGTTAAAACTATAAAAACAATTCCTTTAAAATTACATGGAAATTACCCTGCAGATTTTGAAATTAGAGGTGAAATTTTTTTTCCTTTAAAAGCATTTGAAGCATTAAATAAGTTCAAAGAAGAAGCTGGAGAAGAGTTATTTGCAAATCCTAGAAATACAGCATCAGGTACTTTAAAAATGCAAGATTCAAGTATTGTGGCTAAGCGTGGTTTAGATTGTTTTTTATATGGTATTTATGGAAATAATTTGCCTTTCGAAAGTCATTATCAAAGCGTACTTGCAGCAGGGGATTGGGGCCTGAAAATTCCAGACCCAAAAAAGAATTTTATTAAAAAATGTAACTCAATAGATGAAATTATGGATTTCATTAATTATTGGGATACCGAAAGACATAAGTTACCTTTTGAAATTGATGGTGTTGTGATTAAAGTAAACAATTACAACCAACAAGCCGAGATGGGCTTTACGGCAAAATCGCCACGTTGGGCCATTTCCTACAAGTTTAAGGCTGAACAAGTAAGCACTATTTTAGAAACAATTACTTATCAAGTAGGAAGAACGGGTGCAATTACTCCGGTTGCAAATTTAAAACCAGTGCAATTGGCTGGTACAACTGTTAAACGTGCTTCTTTGCATAATGCCGACCAAATCGAAAAGCTAGATGTAAGAATAGGAGATGAGGTTTATGTTGAAAAAGGAGGTGAAATTATTCCTAAAATAGTTGGGGTTAATTTTGATAGTAGAAAGCCAGAAACCGTAAAAACACAATACCTAAAATACTGCCCCGAGTGCGAAACAGAGCTTGTTAGAAAAGAAGGAGAAGCACACCACTATTGCCCGAATCAATTGGCTTGCCCGCCTCAAGTAAAGGGAAAAATGAATCATTTTATTGGCAGAAAAGCAATGGATATTGATGGGTTAGGCGAAGAAACCATAGACCAGCTTTATCAAGCAGGTTTAATAAAAACCATTCCCGATTTATATGATTTAACCCAAGAACAATTGCTGCCACTCGAAAGAATGGCACAGAAAAGTGTAGATAATTTGCTAAATGGATTAATAGAATCTAAAAAAATTCCTTTTGAACGGGTTTTGTTTGCTTTAGGTATTCGTTTTGTTGGAGAAACCGTAGCTAAAAAATTAGCTAAGGAGTTTAAAAGTATCAAAGGATTGCAGGAGGCAACTTTTGAACAATTAATTGCAGTTGATGAAATAGGGGAGCGAATTGCTGAAAGTGTGGTTGCTTATTTTGATGATGAAAACAGCAAAATACTTGTAAATAGATTAATTGAAAAAGGACTACAATTTGAAATTATTGAAACAGAAAGTACAAGTCATTCTGACGTTTTAGCTGGAAATACCTTTGTTATTTCAGGTGTTTTTAACAAGCATTCGCGAGATGATTATAAAAAAATGATTGAAGACTTTGGTGGAAAAAATGTTAGCGCTGTATCATCAAAAACAAACTATTTATTAGCAGGCGAAAACATGGGACCAAGTAAAAAAACAAAAGCAGAAAAATTAGAGGTTACCATTATTAGTGAAGATGAATTTTTGGAAATGATTTCGCAATGAATTTTTTAAGGTCTCCTATTTCATATAAAATTGGTTTGTGGATGGTTAAACGGCGTTTGCAAAAACGTAAAAGAAACGTTAACACCATAAATTACACTCAAGCAAAATCAATTGCAATTATTAGCAACCTTCAAGAGGAGGGAGCGAAAACCCAAATTGAAAAACAAGTTAGTTTTTTAAAGAAAGCTACAACTGCTAAAGTGGATATTATTGCTTTTAAAAGAAATTGGAAAACGGAAGATAAAACACAAATCCAAAATTGGATTCAAATATCTCCAGATGATTTTGACTGGCTTTACCTTCCTCAAAAAAGCATTAAAAATGTTGTTTTAAAAGATTATGACATCCTCATAAATTTGGCCACAAAACAAAACAACTTTGTTTTTAATTTGCTTTCTTTAAGTAAGGCTAAATTCAAGGTTGGTTTAGCCAATATTCCATTTTCAAATTTGTTAGATTTCACCATAAATGTTACTACAATTGAAAAAGAAAAGTTCTTAAAAAGTCTCAACCATTACTTAACGATTTTAAACAAAAACTAATATGTCTTTAGATTTAACAGGTGTTGGAGTTGCTATTGTTACTCCATTTAAAAATGATTTTAGTGTTGATTATGAAGCCTTAAAAAATATTACCAACCATATAATTGATGGTGGTGTATCTTTTATTGTAGTGCAAGGCACAACAGGCGAAACACCAACCTTAAACAAAAGTGAAAAGGTGGAGACTCTAAAAACTATTATTGAAACCAATAAAGGCAGGTTGCCAATAGTTTTAGGGTTAGGTGGAAATAATACACAAGGTTTGATTGAAGAAATGCAAACCACTGATTTAAAAGGCGTAGATGCTATTTTAAGTGCTTCACCATATTACAACAAACCCAATCAAGAAGGCATTTACCAACATTACAAAGCCTTAAACCAAGCATCAAAACTGCCAATTATTGTTTACAATGTGCCAGGAAGAACCGCTTCTAATATATTGCCCGAAACTCAAGTTAGAATGGCAAATGATTTAGATAAAATTATTGCTGTTAAGGAAGCATCTGGAAATATTGAGCAAAAAGCAAAAGTTATTCAAAATAGCCCAAAAGGTTTTCAGGTTTTATCTGGTGATGATGCACAAGTTGTTGCAGAATGTGCTTTGGGTTCAGTTGGTGTAATTTCGGTTATTGCCAATGCTTTTCCAAAACAATTTTCTGATATTGTAAAGGCTTGCCATGCCAATGATTACCCAAAAGCAAGAGAAATTTTTTACAGTGTAAGAAATATTATTGATTTGTTATTTGCTGATGGAAACCCTGCTGGAGTTAAAGCTGCTTTAAATATTTTAGGACTTTGCGGAGAAGCGGTAAGACTTCCACTTGTTTCTGCCAATAGAGAAGTTTACAAAGCTTTACAAATGGAAATAGCAAAACTTTAAAAATTAGCTTTCGCTGAAATAATTAAGTTTCTTCCTGCTGCTGCAATTCCTGAACTATATGGTTTGTAGCGTATATCAGTAATGTTTTCTAACCCAATGTTTACAGAGAAGGTTTTGTTAAAATCGTATTGAGATTTTATATTTAAAGTGTACCAACTTGGCGAATATGGATTTCCATTTTGGTCAATAGCATAAATGAAATCTTTACCCTTTTCTTCTTGGGGCATATTTTTATAACTTACCTCACCATTGTAAATCACATAAAATTGAGCTGTTAGCTTATCTTTTTTAAAGTTTAACCTAGAAACACCAAACCACGGAGCAGCATGCCTTGATGGACTTGTAGTGCCATCATCTAAAACTTCTTCGCCTTTTTGGTAATTAAATTTTGAGGAAAAGCTAAAATCATAAGGAAGTTTAAACTCCAAACCTGCATTAAAGCCATAAACCGTTGCACTTGCTGCATTTTGTATTGCCTGAACTTGACTTAATTCTCCATCATAAATAATACTATCTAATCCATTCAAAGTAAAATTACGCCTAACCAAAGCATTATCTAAAAAGGTGTAAAATCCTGTTACATCAATTTTTAGAATATCTCCAAAAATTTTTGCAATATCAAATTCAGCATTGTACGCATATTCTGCTTTTAAATTAGAATTTGGAACCACAACGGCGCCAGGCTCAGAATCAAATACTTTTCCTAAATCATCAACATTTGGTGCTCTAAAGCCTGTTGAGCCATTAATGCTAATTTGCCATTTTTTATTGGGATGAAAAATCAACCCTAAACTTTCGGTAAGTGCTCCGTTATTTAAAGTTGCTGTTTCATTTGGAAAAGGATAAAAAGCAAGGTTATTTGAAAAATCAGTAAAAACGCTGAAATAGTTATACCTCAAGCCTGATTGTAACATGAATTTGTCGCCTAAATTTTGATGGTGTAAAGCATAAACAGCATAAGATTGCCAAATTGCATCTGGGTAACGAGATGGAGCATTACTTCTGCTGAAGTTATCAATATTTAAATCGAAACCTTTAGAAGTAACGTCGTTTATTATTGCTTCTGCGCCATAAAAAATTTCACCCTTGCTTTTTAGCTTTTTTCTAAAATCTAAATTGGCAGAATAAGCCAATACGTTTTCTTTTCGGTTGGCTCTAATATTGTCATTAAAATCTCTATCATGGCGGCTTTCAATAAATTGCTGTTGGGCAAGTCTTAAGGTTACATCATCATAAATTTTATTGCTTGATGTTTGGGAGATTTCAAGATTGTTCATCAACCAAGTTTGAGGTCCGTAATACCATTCAGCGCTTCTTGGCATTCCATTTCGTTCTCTTAAAAGTCTGTCATAGCGACTAAAATCGCTAGTGGTAGAATAATGAAAACCATAATTGATATTCCAATTTTCATTTGGCCGGTACATTACTTTTTGCATCAAGTTTAATTGGCTGTAACCTGTAGGTTGCTGAATATTTACATCAGGCGAAAACAGCATTTGGTCCTCTCCGTCTTTTGTATCTATATAATAAAAACGTGTGTATTCTCTTGGGCCTTTGCTCCCCATTCTTTGGTCTCCAAAATCTGTAGCAGTAATACTAGAAATTAAAGAGATGTTTTTTCGATAGTAGTTTAAATGAAAGTGACCTGTTTTTTCATTGTTTGCTGAGGAGAATCGAGTAGAAGCACTTCCTGAAAAATGACCCTTTTCATCAATTGCAAATTGGTGTGCTAAAGTTTGAAAACTCATAACCGCTCCAATAGCATCGCTGCCATAAACAATTGAGCCCGGGCCAAAAAATACTTCTGTGCTTTGCATGGCAAAAGGGTCTAGTGAAATAACGTTTTGAATATTTCCGCTTCTAAAAATAGCTGTGTTCATTCTAACCCCATCCACAGTATATAATAAACGGTTTGTAGAAAATCCTCTAATCATTGGACTTCCACCACCCAATTGGCTTTTTTGTATGAATACTTCACCTGAAACGCCTAACAAATCGGCAGCTGTTTGAGGGTTTTGAAAAGAAACATCTTTCGGAGAAATAACTGATATTTTTGAAGGAATATCTCTTTTGGCTTGTTTCCACCTTGATGCAGAAACAACAAACTGATTTAGTGAAATGGTTGTTGGCTCCATAAAAAGCAGGAAACTTTTTTTCTTTAATTCAGAAAAATTTGTTTTTATGGGAGCATATCCCAATAATCTTATTTCAATTTTTTCAGACTTTGAAAATGCTGAAATATCGCAATATCCACCTTCATTAGTTAAAGAACTTAGTTTAGGGTTTTCACTGTAAATAGTAACAAAGGGCAAAGGCTCGAGTGTTTCAATATTTTTTATGGATAAAGTTGAAACTTGAGCATTTAGAGAGAGAAAAAAGATAAATAAAAATGCAAAAGAGGAAAATTTCTTCATTCTTTGGTTTTAGAAAGGCACATCAAAATTCTTGCCTAAAAGAAGGTTTTTTAATAAAAATTTACAAAATAAAATTGGAGATAATTTTTGCAAGAATTGCACCAATGGCTGATAAAACCATTATAAAAATGAAGGATAATAGAAAGGCTCCAAAATATTTAATAAATGATAGAAAGTAGTTTTCCTTCATAGTTTTGGAAAAAATATAAGCCGATACGATAAACATTAACCCTGAACTAAAAAAAATACCAACAGGCACTAAACTTGGAATTGCATAAAAAATATAGGTAAGCAAACCAAAGGCAGATGAAAGTCCGTTAGAATAGGCATTAAGAATCAAATGCTCAGTGTAATTAAAATCTTTTTTTCTATAAAATAGTTTTGTGAAAAGGGAAATTATCGGAATTGCACCTAAAATTATTAATGTTAAATTTTGATTTACTAAATCCCCAATTTTTTTTGTTTCTTCAGCATCTTCTTGCACCATGCCAAAGTATTCATTAACTAAATCGGTTGATTTAAAAACATAGTTTAAAACAGCGCTAATTGAGGCAAAGACCAATAAAAATCTAAATGGATGAAAGTACTTTATGGTAACACCATTAATGTAGTTTAAAGTAACTTTTTGAGGATTTATGGTCAATTCTTTTAAGGTGAATAAAATACCTTTATCAAGATTAAAAACTTGGTTAAACAGCATGTTTAAACTATCAAAAACTGTATATCTTTTTGTTATTAGTTTCTGACCACAATTGCCGCAAAATGGTCCGGTAAGCTTTGCATCGCAATTTTTACAGTTGGTAACTTCTTCCATAAAAAAATGTTCTCAGCTTCACCAATAGAAGCTGAGAACGTTTAGATTATTTTAAAAATGAATAGTTATTGCCGTACATTAACATTTGTTCAACAAAATCTTCAGGATATGATATTTCAACAGAAAGTGGCTCGCCAGACTCATTGAAGGTAGCTTCATAATTTGGATTAATAAATCCACCATAAGGTGCAATACCTAAACTTTCAGATCTTTTTAAAACCTCGGCATGTAGTTCTTTATCTACCTGAACACCATAATTTTCTACTAGGGCTTTTCCGGCTTCATAATCTCCCTCAGATTTTATTCTTTGAATCTCTCTAAGTAAATCGCCAAACAAGCCTCTAAGTTTATCATAATCGGTTACTACAAAAAAGGTTTTACCTTCTTTTTGTTTTCTTTCAATTACATTTTCAGAAGCACCTTTTTCAAAACACCATTTTGCAACCAATTGTCGGTTTCTCATGTGCGCTTCTTCAATGTTTTCTCCCGGTTCAATTCTTCTTAGTTGCACCATTAAACCATTTCTAATGTAGCCTTCATATTCAGCTTTACCAACATCTAAGGTTTTCATCAATCCCATTTCAATTAATTTAGGATCAATTGCGTAATAAAGCGCAACCAAGTCGGCTCTAGCTTCCTCTAGAGTAGAAGCATAGTTTTTTAAAGTTTCTTTTGGAGTTCCAACACCTTCGTTTAGTTTACCCGATGCATGGCCAATAACTTCATGCAATGCTGTATGTAGCTTGCTTGATAATTTACTATGGTCTTTTCCTCTTTGAATTTCGTCTTCTGAATATGCAAACTCTTCCAAATAACTTGCACCTGACGAATTGCTGTAAGCTTCAACTATATTTCCAAGAGAAACAGATTTTGAACCGTGCTTGGCTCTTATCCAATTGGCATTTGGTAAATTAACTCCAATTGGAGTAGAAGGGGAGGCATCGCCACTTTCAATGGCAACATTTACTACTTTGTAACTTACACCAACTACATTTTCTTTTTTGTGTTCTGGCAAAATAGGTGAGTTATCTTCAAAATATTGAGCATTGTCTGCAACAACCTTCATTCTTTCAGAGGCATCAAAATCACTTATTTGAATTATTGATTCGTAAGTTCCTCTAAATCCTTTTGCATCTCCATAAACCTCAATAAAACCATTGATATAATCAATAGCATCAGATGTTGTACTAGCCCACTGAATGTTATACTCATCCCATGTTTTTAAGTCACCAGTTTCGTAATACTTTATTAGTAGTTCAAAGCCTTTAGCCATTTCTTCGCTTTCAGCGTATGGTAAAGCTTGACGAAGTGCAGCTATTATTTGTTTGATGGCTTTTCCATACCTTCCATCAGCTTTCCAAACATCTTCATATAATTTTCCATCTTTTCTAATCATTGTTGAGTTTAAACCATAAGAAATCGGTTCTTTATTACTCTTGTCTATTACTTTTTTATAATAAGCATCAACCTCAGCTTCGGTAATTCCATCTTCGTAAAAGTTGTTGGCGCTGCCTGCAATTAAATCCTTTTCAGGATTAAGATTTACTCTTTTGGCATCAACAGTAGGGTCAAACATTGCTTTTAGAACTTCTGCAGACAATTCAGAATTTACTGAAGCCATCAATTCTTCGAAGTAAGTTTGAGAAAAAGTAGGATTTAACTTACTCATAGAGTAGTGGTGGTGAATACCATTAGAAAAGAAAACTCTTTTGGCATAAACTAAAAAGTTATCCCAATTTTCGCCACTTTTCTCTCCCTTGTAGTTTGAGAGAATGTTTTCCAATACTTTTCTTATTTCAATATTGTATTTGTAGTTCTGGTCCCAAATAATATCTCTACCAGCTAAAGAAGCTTGTGCTAAAAAGTAAACCAATTTCTTTTGTTTCTCTGATAGCTTTTCAAAGCTAGGCACTTGATATCGTACAATTCTAATGTCAGCAAACTGCTCAGTTTGCCACTTAAAATTATCTTTTTTAGGTTCTTCCATTTTTGTTTCTGTTGTAGTTTCTTCTTTTGGGGCGTTGCATCCTACAAGTAAAATGCTAGCAGCTAAAGCACTGCCAAATATTAATTTAAACTTCATGTTTTTGGTTTTTCCCAAAAGTAATTATTTGGAGTATAATTTTTAAAGTAAACCTTAGCTTTTAATAAAAGATTCCAATTGTTTTTAAAATGCTGCTTCCATAGCATCTTTTTGATCTTTAGAAACAACTATTTTTTCAATTTCGGGTTCTAACTTTTTGGCTATAAATTTTGAGAGGATACCATAACCTTTAGCATTAAAATGCCTATCCAAAGGCCAATAAATATCTTTTTCGGTTAGGTTGTTTTCTTTGCTTAGCAGTAAAAAGTCGTTGAATAAATTAGAAACATACTTTGATTGATTTACCCAATTTTCAAATTCGATATAATTATAACCTCCTAAAGGAAATTCTTCCAATTGAGGATAAGTAAAAACCCAAGTGGGGCGAAAATCTAGAATAATTTCTGAGTATACCTTGTTTATGATTTCTAAGGCTTCTGCTTGTAATTGAGGTTTCATATTTCTCTTTATTAAAGAAAAATCAAATCCCATAACCCTGTGAACAAAAGCCCTAAACAATTGACATGAAGCATAATACATTTCCCAAGATGGAGCATTTTTATAACTTAATTCGTTATTTGCAAAAAATCTATTTTCTCCTCCTCGTACTTCAATATCATGAATATCTGTAGTGTTTTGAAGAAAAATAACACCATCAGGGTTCATTCCCTTTAGTTTATTATCCCATAAAAATTTAGCAAAAACCGCATCTGAGCCTGACATACCAAAATTGTAAAACTTGATTATTTGATTTGGATATAGATTTTTAAAGTAATTTTCTAATTGTTGAGGAACCGATTCTGCGTATGAAACTCCTGCTCCTTCGCAAAAAGAATCACCCAAAACAAAAAACCTTATTTCATTTTTAGGCTTAGGGTTTTTAGGTAATTTACCTGTATAACCCCAATCATTAATGTCTCTTTCGTAAATAAATTCTCCATTATCTACCCTAAAATTAGAATTTGGAGTCCTATGAAACCCAAATTCATCAAAACTAGGTTCTTGATAAACAGAACGGTAAGGCTCCATATTATTTTTTTCTAGATAGGTACTGTAAAATTGAAGCTGCCTTAAAGCAACTTCGCCTAAAAACAGAAAGCCAAATAATATCCAAATATTTACCAAAACAATAAATGCCTTCTTATTTAATAAATTGGCAATAAGACTTACAATTCCTGATACAAATACAAATAAGGCAGGTAAAAAAAGCAATGAAAACCAAGAAGTTAAGGTTCCCTCAGTAAATCTATTTTGTAGTTCGAAATAGAATAAAATGCTTAAAGCAATAAAAATTAGGTTTACAAATAGTTTTTTCAATTCAAATTAGTTAAAATCGCAAGGTTATTATCTTAAATTTAAAGTTTCAATAAACAAGATTACAAAATATTATGAGCGACGATAAGAAGATTATTTTTTCGATGAGTGGAGTTTCTAAAGTAATTCCACCAAATAAAACGATCATAAAAAATATTTATCTCTCATTTTTTTATGGAGCTAAAATTGGAATTATTGGGTTAAATGGTTCAGGTAAATCAACAATTATGAAAATAATTGCTGGCGTGGATGAGTCGTTTCAAGGAGATGTTACCTTTTCTCCTGGTTATACAATTGGATATTTAGAACAAGAACCTGACTTAGACCCTGAAAAAACAGTTTTAGAAATAGTTAAAGAAGGTGTGGCTGAAACAGTTGCTATTCTAGATGAATACAGCAAGATAAACGACATGTTTGGTTTAGAAGAAGTATATTCTAATCCTGATAAAATGCAAAAGCTTATGGATAAGCAGGCAGAGCTTCAAGATAAAATTGATGCTTCTAATGCTTGGGAATTGGATACGAAGTTAGAAATTGCGATGGATGCTTTGAGAACTCCTGAGCCTGATGCTAAAGTGGCAAATTTATCGGGAGGGGAGAGAAGAAGAGTTGCCCTTTGCAGATTATTGCTTCAAGAACCCGATATTTTATTATTAGATGAGCCAACCAACCACCTTGATGCTGAAAGTGTACAATGGTTAGAGCAACATTTGCAAAAGTATGCAGGTACTGTAATAGCAATTACGCATGATAGATATTTCTTAGATAATGTAGCTGGCTGGATTTTAGAGTTGGATAGAGGCGAAGGTATTCCTTGGAAAGGCAATTATTCATCTTGGTTAGATCAAAAATCTAAAAGGTTAGCACAAGAAGAAAAGCAAGAAAGTAAACGCCGCAAAACCCTTGAACGTGAGCTTGAGTGGGTTAGAATGGCCCCAAAGGCGCGTCAAGCAAAATCAAAAGCGCGTATTGGAAATTATGAAAAAATGCTTTCTGAAGAAGGTAAAGAAAAAGAACAAAAACTCGAATTATTTATTCCACCTGGTCCAAGGTTAGGGAATGATGTAATTAAGGCCAAAGGGGTATCTAAAGCCTTTGGAGACAAGTTGTTGTATGAAGATTTAAACTTTGAATTACCACCTGCAGGTATAGTAGGGATTATAGGACCAAATGGTGCAGGAAAAACTACTCTTTTTAGATTAATTATGGGTTTAGATAAACCTGATGAGGGAGATTTTTCTGTGGGTTCTACTGTAAAGGTTGCTTACATAGATCAAAGCCACGAAGAGGTTGACCCTAATAAAAATGTTTGGGAGGTAATAAGCGGAGGCAATGAGATTATTGAATTGGGAGGCAGAGAATTAAACTCAAGGGCATATGTTTCTAAATTTAACTTTAGTGGGTCTGATCAGCAGAAAAAAGTTGCTGTTCTATCAGGTGGAGAAAGAAATAGATTGCATTTAGCCATGACTTTAAAAGAAGGAGCCAACGTTTTGCTTTTAGATGAGCCAACCAATGACATTGATGTAAATACTTTAAGATCTTTAGAAGAAGCTTTAGAGAATTTTGCAGGTTGTGCCGTTGTTATTTCTCACGATAGATGGTTTTTAGATAGAATTTGTACCCACATTCTCGCTTTTGAAGGAGACTCTCAAGTTTACTTTTTTGAAGGAGGCTTTTCTGATTATGAAGAAAATAAAAAGAAAAGACTTGGAGATTCAGGCCCAAAAAGGATAAAGTATAAGAAATTAGTTAGGTAACTTTATCATTACTGAGAAAGCCATTTTTTTGCCATTGAATTTGAAGAGAATACCTTGAATTGATAATTTGGGAATTCATTGGCTTCCTTAAAAATCATTCCTATTGCAGTGGAATAGGAGTGCTTTAACACAATTGCTTCTTTAATGGAATTGTATTTTGAAATTGCAATTTGTACTTCAGAAGATACCGACTTTATTTCGGTGCCTTTTACATTGAATAAAACTTCCTTCCCATAAATAATAACCTTTAAATCTCGTGGCAACGAATTATTATTATAAATAAAACTATAATGATTTATAATATCATCAATCACCAAAGTATTAGTTATTGTTGAAATTAAAATGTTTTTTTCTGAATCAAATTTATAGGAAATATTCCCCATCAAAACCAATTTTTACCAATAGTATTAATCTGAAACTACATAACCTAAGCCGTTACCAAAAACTATTTATAAGATTCGAAATGTGCTGTAAAATGTCTTAAAAAAGGCTGCTCATAAGTAATTTTTAGTCCTTTGGTACTATTTCTTTTTTCATAAATTTTCTCAAAAACTTCAATTACAAAATCCATGTGGCTTTGGGTATAAACTCTTCTTGGAATTGCCAATCTAACCAACTCCATAGCGGCAGGAATTAGCTCATGATTTTTATTGTATTTACCAAACATTACAGAGCCTATTTCTACAGCTCTAATACCACCTTCTAAATATAGGTTACAAACCAAAGCCTGACCAGGATACTCATTTAGTGGAATATGAGGATAAAGTGCTTTTGCATCTATGTAAACTGCATGGCCTCCTGTAGGTCTCATAATTGGTATACCAATCTTTTCTAATCGCTCCCCTAAATAGGCAGTACTTCTAATGCGATATTGCAAATAATCTGGTTCAAAAACCTCTTTTAACCCTATTGCAATTGCTTCCATGTCTCTGCCTGATAGACCACCATAGGTAGCAAAACCTTCAGTTATGATCAATAAATTTTGAAGCTTTTCATTTAGTGCTTCATCATTTAATGCCAAAAACCCACCCATATTTACGAGAGCATCTTTTTTGGCGCTCATTATTGCACCATCACAAAGCGAAAACATTTCATGTGCAATTTCTTTGTAGGTTTTATCCTCAAAGCCTTTTTCTCTATGTTTAACAAAGTAGCTATTTTCGGCAATTCGGCAACAATCAAGGTAAAGTTTTACGTTATTTTTTTTACAAATTACTGAAACAGCTTTAGCATTTTCCATACTAACAGGTTGACCGCCACCACTGTTATTTGTAACAGTTAAAACAACACCACCAATATTTTCACTTCCTTTTTCTGTTATTATTTCTTGCAATTTTATTACATCCAAATTCCCTTTAAAGGGATGAAGAATTTCTGGGTGTTTGCCTTCTTCTATTGGGATATCAATTCCTTCGGAGCCCGAAAATTCGATATTAGCACGAGTTGTATCAAATAATGTGTTGCTTATAAATGTTTTTCCTTTTCCTCCTAAGTAACCATAAAGAATTCTTTCTGCAGCCCTGCCTTGATGAGTAGGAAGAATAAACTTAAAACCTGTTAAGTCCCTTATTGCATCTCTCATGTGAAACCAAGACCTTGCACCTGCATAAGATTCATCGCCTTGCATAACACCTGCCCATTGATTGGCGCTCATTGCTGAGGTTCCGCTATCGGTAAGTAAATCAATTAATACTTTATCGCTTTCAAGTAAAAATGGGTTGTAATTGGCTTCTTTTAGGTATTGGTAGCGTTCTTTTTGGGTTGAAAGTTTTATAGGTTCAACCATTTTTATTCTAAATGGCTCTATAATAGTTTTAAATCCTTCCATGGTTAAGTTTTTTGCAAAACTGAAGCAGGAGGTATGTTTTAAAAATGATTGAATTTTATAGTGACAATGATATTAATCATCACTACTTTTTGAAGAATTAGTTAATCAACTATTAAAATAACTTTTAGTGCCATTAATAACTCCTAAAACCTTGCCTTTTAAGTTTTTCCCAAACATTGGGAAATTAGAACTTTTAGATTTTCTATTTTCTTTTTGGTAAACAATTTCTAGACTTGGGTCAAATAAAGTAAGGTTAACAATTTCTCCTTCTTTTATTTCTGGAATAGATATTCCTAAAACTTTTCTTGGGTTTGATGAAATGGCTGAAATAAAGGCTTCTAGAGGTAATTTTGTGGCTACAAATGTTTGGTAAAGACTAAAAAATGTTTCAAGTGCCGTTACGCCAAATGCAGCATGGTCAAATTCTATATCTTTATTTTCAATATTTTCAGGCATGTGGTTAGAAGAAATAACTTGAATACTTCCATCTTTAAGCCCTTTAATTAAGGCTTTTTGATCATTTGAAGATCTCAAAGGAGGGAAAACCTTGTAATTTGTATCAAAATCTAACAATACATCATCTGTAAAAGCAAGGTTCATAATACTTACTTCACTGCTAACACGCTGACCTGCTTTTACAGCATCTTTAATCAATTCAACTGACTTTTCTGAAGATATAGGCCCAATATGCAATTTGCCTTGAGTGTATGAGGCTAGAAATAAGTCTCTATTTACCATAAGCTCCTCAGCCAAGGCAGGTAAACCTTTTAGTCCAAGTTTGGTGGAAACAATACCTTCATTTACTTTGCCATCTTGACTAATGTCTTTATTATTGGGGGTGTTGATAATAAGACCATTAAAACCATTTGTGTAAAGTAACGCTCTAAGCATTAAATTGCTATTTGTTATTGTTTTTCTTCCATCTGAAAATGCAATTGCTCCTGCTTGATGCATGTCAAATAGCTCAGCTAGGTTTAGCCCTTCTAGCTTTTCTGATATTGCCCCAATAGGAAAATGGTTCACCAAATGGCCTTCTACATTTGTTTTGGCGTACAATATTTCAGTTTTAGAATCGCGAATAGGAAGTGTATTTGGTAATGTTGCTACTCCAGTAAAACCACCCGCGGCCGCAGTATTTAAACCCGAATCTAATGTTTCTTTGAGTTCGTATCCTGGATCTGGAAATAATGCTCGCATATCGAACCAGCCAATAGAAACATGCAGGTTTTCTGAAGTAATTGTTTTTACTTTTTCTGCCTTAAGGTTTTTTCCTATTTTGGTAATTACACCTTTTTCAATCAATAAATCAAAAATTTGCCCATTTAGTGAGCTTTCCTTTGAAACAATGGTGGCGTTTTTTAGCAGCAAATTCATGCGATAAAGTTATTTATTTCAAGAGCCTAAGCAACAACATTTCAACTCCAAAAAATAAAATAGATGCAAGCAAGAAATATTGCCACAATGGTATTCCATTAGATTTATTTGAAATTGCTTTTGTTACAGTATTAATTTCTTCATCAATTATCTCAACATTTTTGATTCCCCAAGCTTTGAATTTCTCAAGAAACTCATCATTTGAAAGATAAGTTAAGTTACTTTCTTTTCTATTATAATTTAAGGCTAAACCGCCTAAAGTTTTACCTCCAAGGTTTATGGTGTATTGTCCTGCAGTTTCTAATTGATCAAAAATTCTTAATTCAATTCCACCTCTAATTCTTCTTATTTCGGGTATTACATCTTTCGATTCGTCTTTATTTTTAATATGTAAAACTTCTTCGTTATTTAGGTTTTGATTAGACAATATAATTGGTTCATCTTTTCCAATAATTTGATATAATTTCTCTGCCCTACCTGACTTTAAGGCCATTTGAAAAAAAGTAGGCACAAAAAGGGCGTGTTTATGAAAATTACTTGCAGAGTCAACTAAATTAGAGGTAAGTAGGTAAACATTACCATTACTGTTTTTCGATTCAATTAACAAAGGAGCGCCATTTTCTAAAGTCATTAAATTTTCAAACCCAATACTATTTTTCAAACTAAAGTATTTTGAAACTGATGGTAAATCTAAGTTCTTTTCCTGTGTTTGAAAAATATCAGCAAACAAGGGGTGCTCAAAGTTAAGGGTTGAAACTTTTAAGTCTTTTTTCTGAATTTCTCCTAAGTTGGGAAGACCTAGGAAGGAGGTTGATTTTTGGAATTTATTACCTTTTTTACGAATATCTGGAATAAAACAAATATTACCTCCATTTTCTAAAACCTTGCTTAATTCGCTAGAAAGAGCAGAGGGTATATTTTCTATTTGATTTAATATAATTAGGCTATTCTCAGTTACCTTGTTGTAGTTGATGTTGCCTATTGTACTTTGTTTCAGGCTGAAATATTTATCTGTTTTAAAAAGCGATCTAAATATTTTGCTTGTGTCACTCTCAGAGATGGTTAAAACATTGATAAAAGGTTTTAAATTATATTGAAAATAAAAGATATCATCAAAGGTAATTGGGTAATCATTTATTTCGAGTCTTCCTGAAATTAAGCCACTTAAAGTATTTGTAAATGTGAGTGTTATGGTTTTCGATGATTGAGCCGGCAAGTCAATATTTGCCAAACCTTTTTGGGTTTCGTTTAGAAATAGTTTTAGTGAGATTCCGTTTCTGTCCTCATCAGAAAAGTTCACCAACCGAACCATTAACTCCTCAGGAGTGTTGGCTTGCCTAATTGGACTTGTAAACCAACATGAATCAATTAAAATATTGCCATTTGGTTGTGGGGAAAGCGGGATTAATTTTAAGGAAGTATTTGAATCAATTTTAGTTTTTAAATCATCAAATACATTTTCTTGTTTATCGCTTATTAAATAAATCTCTTTTTGCTGTGCGTCGCTTTTGTCTAGTGCTTCTAATTGCCTTTTGGTTATTTCATCAATGTTTCTAAACGATGCAGATATTTCTAATTCGTCTAATAGATTTGAAATGCCTTCTTTATTGTATAGTCTTTGTTGTTCGGCCGAAAAGTTGTTGGTTATTATTTGCAATTCATCAGCATTTCCAAAAGCTTCAGAAATATTGTAAGCATATTGCCTTCCCATTTCAAAAAGGTTTCCACTTTCGCCAACGGCATTCATACTAAATGAGTTGTCCAGGTATATTGAAACTGCTTTTTTACCTGAGTAATTGTTTTTGTTTTCTTCTAAAATTATGGGTTGCGCAAAAGCAAAGACCAAACAAGCAAGTGCTAATAATCTTGCTAAAAGCACCAATAAATGTTTTAATTGGGATTGTGCTTGAGTTCTTTCTTTAATGTTTTTGAGAAATTTTACATTAGAAAAAGTAATTTTTTTGTATCGCCGAAAATTAAAAAGATGAATAATAATGGGAATTGCGAGGACAAAAAGCGCGAATAAAAAACCCGGATACAAAAAATTCATTAGATGCAAAACTAACACCCAATCACCATTTTTTAAGCAGTTTTTCTTCTTTTTATTTCTCGCTCTACAAGCGATAGTTCTTTTCCTGTTTGTCCAGCAACAGATGTGTTCTCTTGTGCTCTGCGAATTAGGTAGGGAGTTGTAAACCTTACAGGGCCGTATGGCAGGTATTTAGTAACATTATATCCTTCAGCTCCTAATACAAAGCTAATGTTGTCGCTCATGCCAAATAATTGCGAAAAATAGATGCCTTTAAAGTCTTTGGCAATGTTGTTTTGTTTCATTAACTCGGTTAGATAAAGGCAGCTTGAGTCATTATGTGAGCCTGCACAAATCGAAATAAGGCTAATATTTTCTACAGATATTCTTAATGCTTCATTATAGTCTTGGTCGGTAGATGGTTTGTTAGGTTGCATGGGTGAGGGGTAGCCTAATTCTTTTGCACGCAAATTTTCTTTTTCCAAATAAGCACCTCTTACAAACTTTACCCCTAAAAACCAACCTCCGGTTTTTGCCTTTTGTAACAATTGGTTTAGGTAGTTTAACCTATCCTTTCTGTACATCTGTAAAGTTGTGTAAACAATTGGTTTCTTTTTATTGAATTTTGCCATCATAGCCTCAGCCATATTATCAATTGCAACCTGAATCCAAGTTTCTTCGGCATCAATAAATAACCTTGTATCGCTATCAAATGCGGTTTGGCAAACCAATTCAAGTCTTTTTAATGCTTTTAAAAAAAGTTCTTTTTCATTGGGTTTAAGCTCTTTTCCCGCAGATACTTTTTCAAGTATATCATGCCTTGCCATTCCGGTCATTTTCAAGCATCCAAATGGAATATAAGGATTTCCTTTTGACATTTTTAAAATCTTTACCAATTCATCTCTAGTTCTGTCAAAGTCTTCCTCTTTTTGAGCCGCTTCAACAGAATAATCAAGTATTGAACCTACATGTGCCTCTCCCAATTTTTGAATCGTATTTTCACAATCTTTTATACTTGTTCCCCCACAAAACTGTCTAAAAATGGTCTTTTTTATAATCCAATCTACAGGTAATCTGAGCTTTAATGCCAAAAGTCCTAGTGATGAAAAAAAGCTAACCAAACCGGGATTCTTAAAAAGTCTAAAAATGAAATAAGAAAACTGCAGTTCCTCATTGCTTCTGTATTTAAAAGCAACCTCAGTATCGTTTAAATTAATGGGGCTTTGCTTAACTAGCTTTTCAAAATCAATCATTCAGCATAATTTTATGGGTGTACAAACATATTTAAAACCACATTTGGTTGGTTTATGTTTTCATACGAAACCAATAAAAAGAAGTTATAGACTTTTAAGTTTTCATGGTATTCAATTTTTAGATTTGTTAAAAATAAAAAATGAGCTTCAAATCTGTAATAAAAACCTTTCCAGCCGATTTAGTAGATATGGGAGGATTGCCTGTTAGGCAGCCAATTTCAACTCAAAATACTGAGCAAATCGATCCTTTTTTATTGTTACATCATGCAAAAATAAAGTTGCCAAAAAATGGAATTCCAAACAAAATGGGTGTTGGTCCTCATCCACACAGAGGGTTTTCTCCTGTAACATTTGTATTAAAAGGTGGCGTAAAACACAGAGATTCTTTTGGAAACCAACAAGATATTTACGAAGGCGGAGTACAATGGATGAATGCAGGTAGAGGAATTGTTCACAGTGAAAGACCGCCAAAAAATATTTATGAAATAGGAGGTGAACAAGAAATTATTCAATTGTGGATTAATACTCCAAAAGCCCATAAAATGGATCAAGCTTACTACAAAGGCTTGAGCAAAAATGAAATTCCTACTGTAACTTTTGATAATGGAAATACTGAAGGAAAATTAATTACAGGGAATTATCTTGAACAAAAAGGAGTAATTGATACAAACTCCCCGATGTTGGTAATGAAGTTTGAAAGTAAAGCAAACTCTAAATTTGAAATAAAAATTCCGGAAGCATATAACTCCTGTATTTATCAAATTGATGGTAAAATGAAAATTAAGGATTTTGGGGTTACAGAAGCTTTAAATCTATATCAATTTGATGATTTAGGTGAGAAAGTTGCTTTTGAAACAATTGAAGATACTCAGTTTTTATTGTTGGCCGGAAAACCAATTAACGAGCCTTTAACCACTTATGGCCCTTTTGTAATGAACAATCAAACTGAAATAATGGAAGCCATGAGAGATTATAATATGGGTAAAATGGGAATATTGATTGAGGATGAATAATCCTTTGCCCTAAATCATTTTCTTTGTCACCAAACACATGATTAAATGAAACCATCTATCCCAAAAGGAACTAGAGATTTTTTACCTGAAGCAGCTGCAAAGCGCAATTTTATTTTTGATACCCTTAAAAAAGTATTTTCCAAATATGCCTATTTACCAGTTGAAACCCCTGCAATGGAAAAGGTTGAAACCCTTACTGGAAAATATGGAGAAGAGGGAGACCGGTTAATTTTTAAAATTTTGGCAAGAGGAGAAAAGCTTCAAAGAGCGATAGATAAACCTGAAGTTTCAGCTAAAAGTTTAAGCGAAGAAGCCCTTAGGTACGATTTAACAGTGCCTTTTGCTAGAATGGTGGTACAATACCAAAATGAGATTAACTTTCCATTTAAACGCTATCAAATACAACCGGTTTGGCGCGCCGATAGGCCTCAAAAGGGAAGGTACAGAGAATTTTACCAATGCGATGTTGATGTAATTGGCAGTACTAGCTTGCTTAATGAAATTGAGTTGGTTCAAATTATTGATGAAGGTTTTAATAATTTGGGTTTGGGTGATTACACCTTAAAATTGAATAATAGAAAACTATTATTGGGTTTGGTACAAGTTTTAGGAATTGAAGACCAATTTATAGACTTTACAGTTGCTTTAGATAAACTAGATAAAGTTGGGATTGCGGGTGTAATAAAAGAATTAAAAAACAAAAACATATCGAATTTTCAATTAATTGAAATAGAAAAAATTTTAAATATTAAAAATGATAATAATTTAGATATTAGTGCATTAAAAGAGTTTATAGGAAGTAATGAATCAGGATTGGAAGGTATTCATGAAATCGAATATATTGTTAATACAGTCCAAAAGCTAGGAATTAAAAATTGTGAAATTGATATTACCTTAGCGCGTGGCTTAAACTACTACACAGGTTGTATTTTTGAAGTTGTACACAACGAGTTTAACTCCTCAATTTGCGGCGGTGGCAGGTATGATGACCTTACAGGAATTTTTGGTTTAAAAGATGTTTCTGGTGTTGGGGTTTCTTTTGGAGCAGATAGAATTTTTGATTTGATGGAAGACAAAGGTTTATTTCCGAAAAACCTAAATCAAAGTGCCAAAATATTATTTGTAAACTTTGGCGATAAAGAGGAGCAAGCATGCCTAATGCTAGCTTCAAAATTGAGGAAAGAGGGGATAAGCACAGAGATTTATCCTGACCAAGCAAAAATGAAAAAACAGTTTAAATATGCTGATGATAGGGCTATTCCTTACGTAGCTTTGGTTGGCGAAAATGAAATAAACAATAATATACTTACCGTAAAAGATTTAAATTCAGGTACGCAAACTGAATATAAAATAGAAGAACTAATTCACATGCTAAAAAAATAATATGAGTTTTTATGCTATTAAACCAGAGCCAATAACTTTAAAACATTTACATGAAGCACTTGGTAAAAAGTTAGTTTTATCAAACGAAGCAAAAACTAAAATAATTCAAAATAGAGCTTATCTTGAAGCATCAATTGCTAAAGGTAATTCTACAGTTTATGGAATAAATACAGGGTTTGGGTCTCTTTGTAACACAGTTATTCCCAACGATAAGTTAGGACAATTGCAACATAATTTGGTTATTTCTCATGCTTGTGGAACGGGCAATGAAGTTCCACAAGAAATTGTTAAAACCATGTTGTTTCTCAAAATTCAGAATATGGCTTTTGGTTTTTCTGCTGTAACCATTGAGCTTGTTGAATTTTTAGTTACTCTTTTTAACCAAGAGTTATTTCCTGTTGTTTTTGATACAGGTTCTTTAGGTGCATCAGGCGACTTAGCCCCATTAGCTCATTTAAGTTTACCTATTTTAGGTTTGGGAGAAGTTAATTATAAAGGCACTAAAATGGCTTCATCTGAAGCTTTAAAAGCCATAAATTTAAAACCACTCGCTTTAAAAGCAAAAGAAGGTTTGGCTTTATTGAATGGTACGCAATTTATGTCGGCATATGCCTGTAATATTCTTTTTAGAGCTCAAAACATGTTTGGTTGGGCAAACACGACTGCATCAATAGCATTAGATGCTTACGATGGCTTAAAAGATGCTTTTTTTAGCAAGGTTCATCAAGTTAGAAGGCAAAGTCACCAGTTGGTTGTGGCAAACCAAATCATGAAAAACTTAAAAGGGAGTGAAATATTGAATAGAAAAAAGCTACACGTTCAAGACCCGTACTCATTTAGGTGTATTCCTCAAGTACATGGCGCAAGTCTTAATTTTATTGAGTTTGTTACCCAAATTGTAGAAAATGAAATTTCATCGGTAACGGATAACCCACTAGTATTTGAGGAAGATGACAAAATTATTTCGGCTGGAAATTTTCATGGGCAGCCACTAGCTTTGGCTTTAGATAGTCTGGCAATTGCCTTAGCAGAGTTGGGAAGTATTTCGGAAAGAAGAACTTATAAGTTAATTTCGGGTACAAGAGGCTTGCCAGCTTTTTTAACACCAAACCCAGGAATTAATAGCGGTTTTATGATTGCTCAATACTCTGCAGCTGCTTTGGTTAGCAAAAACAAACAACTATGCACGCCTAGCAGTGTTGATAGTATAGATTCATCAAACGGGCAAGAAGACCATGTAAGTATGGGAGCCAATGCAGCAACCAAGTGCTTTATGATTATAAATAACTTGGAAGACATTATAAGTATTGAACTTTTAGCAGGATTTCAGGCTTTAGAATTTATGAGTCCAATTAAATCTAGTAATAGCATTGAAAATTTATTAATTGAATTCAGAAAGGAAATCTCATTTATTGAAGATGATGTTTTGATGTATGTGGAAATGCAGAAATCGAAAAAATTTATGCTAAATAATAATCCTATTACTTAAAAGTATCTTTTAAATAAAAGCCACTAAACTTTTTAGGAGGGCAATGCTTTATCGATTTATTTTTCACATCCTCAGGGTTGTGGTTACTTACTTCGGCTTTTGCATGTGCAAACTCAGCAGAAACTATGCCCGTTGGCACAGCAATTACTCCATATCCAATTATCATTATAAACGAAGCTAAAAACTGCCCTGTTACTGTTTGTGGCGCTATATCTCCATAACCTACTGTTGTTAAAGTAACAATTGCCCAATAAATACTTTTCGGAATAGAGGTAAAACCTGCTTCTGGTGTTTCTATAATGTACATTAATGTTCCTAGAATTACAGCAGCTGAAACAACTGCTCCCAAAAAAACTGTAATCTTCATTCTAGAATTATACATTGCCTTAGCCAAAGCTTCACTTTCTGTTGAGTATCTAACAAGTTTCAAAACTCTAAATACCCTCAGAAGCCTTAAAATTCTAATGATTAATAAAAACTGAGTTCCACTTAAAACAAGCGCCAAATAAGTTGGTAGAATTGATAATAAATCTATTATACCGTAAAAACTAAAAATATAACGCTGTGGTTTGGGCGAGGTGTAAATTCTAAGTAAATACTCTGACGTAAAAAGGACGGTAAAAGTCCACTCCGCTATTGAAATTAAAACTCCATAATCGGTTGCAAACTCTTTTACACTTTCGAGCATTACAATTATTACCGATATAAGAATTGCCCAAAGAAGTCCTACATCAAAAAATTTCCCCCAAAAAGTATCAGCTTCAAATATTATTTCGTGCGCTATTTCTCTCCAAGGGCGATCTAAATTGAGATGTCTATGTTGATTATCCTTTGCCATTAATTATTTGGTTCTCCAATTAAAGCATATTGAATAATGTTTGCGCCCATTTGTAATGCTTTTTTTCGTGTTTCTTCGCTATCGTTATGTATTGATTGATCTTCCCAACCGTCTCCTAAATCAGATTCTAATGTGTAAAAACAAACCAATCTTCCTTCGTAAATTAAACCAAAACCTTGTGGAGGTTTTTTATCGTGCTCATGTATTTTTGGTAATCCATTCGCAAAATCAAATGATTGATGAAAGATAGGGTGGTTAAATGGAATTTCGATAAAATCTAATTCTGGAAATACCTTTTTCATTTGAGGTCTTAAAAATTGGTCTATTCCATAATTGTCATCAATGTGCAAAAAACCTCCTGAAATTAAGTAGTTTCTTAAATTTTGAGCTTCTGCATCATTGAATATTACATTGCCATGCCCAGTCATGTGAATAAATGGGTAATTGAAGATTTCTTCGTTTCCTACATCAACAATAGCTTGTTCTTTTTGAATGTTGGTATTTATGTTTTTGTTGCAAAACTCAATTAGGTTTGGCAATGAGGTTTCTAAATTGGCATACCAATCTCCGCCGCCATTATATTTTAACAATGCTATTTGATAGCTTGCTTGGCTATAGCTTAAGGTAGAAAGAAATAAAAAAAGAAACCCGAAGAAAAGTTTTATCATATTATTTAAATGCATTTTGAAAAGTAGAACAAGCAAATATGCCAGCAGTTTCTGTTCTTAATCTAGCATGGCCAAAAGTAATAGGTTTAAATTCTTTTTTGACCGCCAATTTAAATTCATCAATCGAAAAGTCTCCTTCTGGGCCAATTAAAAAACAAGTCTTTAAATTGTTTTCAACTTTTGAATTTAAAATATTGTCATCGCAATAGCCTATAAGGTTTTGTTCATACTTATTATTTTCTATGAATTTTGAGAAAGATTGTAATTCTTCAATTCTTGGTAAAACAGTTCTTTGGCTTTGTTTGGTGGCCGAAAGTATAAGTTTTTGGAGTCTATCTATTCTTAAGTTTTTTCGTTCAGAATGGCTACATAAAATAGGGTAGATGCAACTTACACCAATTTCAGTTGCTTTTTCTACAAACCATTCATACCTATTTATATTTTTTGTTGGAGCAATTGCAATAGCAGGTAAATTAAGTTTTTTATCCCATCCTTCTTTTATTTCAGTAAGGTCTAATTCAACTTCTCTTTTTGATGTTGCACTAATAATTGCAATTGCTGTGTTTCCTTTTCCATCAAAAACTTCAACTTTATCGCCAATATTCAAACGCATTACTTTTAATGCATGGTGCGCTTCATCTAAAGTTAATTGCGCTTTGGCATTTTGAAAATTTTCGGCGTAAAACCTATGCATAATGCGAAAATATAAAACCTAGCTTCAATAATTGTTTTATTTGTTTTAATGCTAAAAAGCTTTTTTATTTCCGCCTTTTATTGTTTTAATAAGTTAGACTTATTCAATTTTTGTATTTAGTTCTGCAATCCGATAAAATTGAAAATACATTAATTAATTAATTAATTAATGTATCCATATGGTTTCGGATTTTGTTTTGATTCAATTAGAAGTTTTTAATTGGGAAAATTAGTTTTCTTCTTGAAAGAAGATTTTATAAAACTTTCTTCCATCATTATCAACACCTTGTTCAATTAACTTTCTATCGCCATGAATGTAAATATGAAAGTTTTTATCAAGTTTCAAAACACTTTTAAAAACCCTAGCTTGCTTTTTTACTGCTTGAGTAGATATTTCAAAATTATCAGGTATTTCTACTTCGTTTTCTGCAGTATATGTTTTTCCAAAACTTCTATAAGATTCTATAATAGCATGGTCTTGCAGAACCTCGTTCTCAAAGTTTTCTTGCTCGTAGGTATTGTTACTTTTAAAATATTCTACACTTCTATTTAATAAATCAATTTTATCTGCTTTGCTAACTTCAAAATCTTGCTCTATATGCTGCGTTACATACTTTTTTGTAATTCCTAAAACTTGGTTTGTTTGATGAAATTCATTTTTTACAGGCTCAACTTCTAAAAATGCATCTCGCCAATATTGAGCCTCATTGGTTTTTCCTAACTTATCCAACATAAGAATTTTATAACCTTCATTTTCATTGGTGTTTACAATCAAACAACCTTTATCCAACTCTTTAAGTGAAAAACCAAATTCATGGTTTAAGGCAAACCTATTTTGTGCTTGATTCATCTTAATAAAAGGTGTATCAGTTTCAGATTTAAAAATTCCAATTGCATTTGTAATTTCTTCATCAAGTTCAATGTTATTGAAGTAAACAATATTTAATTGACCGGCCTTAATTTTAGGATGATTGCTATTTTCATATAAAAGCTTTGCTATGCTTTTTGAATGTTTTATAAAAAGTTCAGAATTATTAAAGGTTTCACCAATAAGTTTATAAACCTCATTCATATCAAGATTTACTGAATGTGTAAAGCAATAAACTTCATCTTCAACCTTAAAATTGGATAAGAAATATTTTAAATAATAGTTTTTTGACTCATCATTTATTATGGAAAAATCTTCTGAAAGTTTTAAACCCTCTTCCATTGTTTTATTGCCAATTTGGTGGGTTACAATTTTATCTAATCTAGCCTCTGTTAAATTAAGGTGGGTCATATTTTTAATACTTGGGTTACAAAAGTAATTTTACAAAAACGCTGAGAAAATATTACTTCAAATGATTTAGAATACCAAAAAGAAATTTTAGGTAAATTCTAATTTCAAAAAATAAGAGTTGCTATTTACTAAACTATAAAGCAAAAAAAAAGCCCTAACCTACAAGTTGGTTAGGGCTTTTTTAGATTTTATAAAATTAAGCTTCTTGAGAAACTTTTGGCGCTCCGGCCATTATTTCGTCATTGGCATAATCTGAAAATTGATCGAAATTTTTCATGAATGCTTTGGCCAAATGATTTGCTTTTTTATCATAAGCCTCTTTATCAGTCCAAGTATTTCTTGGGTTTAAAATTTCAGAAGGAACTCCTTTACATTCAGTTGGCATGTTTAATCCAAAAATATCATCAACAGCAAATTCAACATTTTTTAAATCTCCTTCTAGTGCAGATGAAATTAAGGCTCTTGTATATTTTAAACTCATTCTCTTTCCTGTTCCATAAGCTCCGCCGCTCCAGCCTGTGTTTACTAACCAAACAGTTGCGCCTGATGCTTTCATTTTTTGGCTAAGCATTTTACCATATTCAGTAGGATGAAGTAACATAAATGGTGCACCAAAGCAGGCCGAAAATACAGTTTCAGGATCAACAATACCTTCTTCTGTTCCAGCAACTTTTGCTGTGTAACCGCTAATAAAATGAAACGCAGCTTGACCTGGAGTTAGTTTTGAAATTGGAGGTAAAACCCCAAAAGCATCACAAGTTAAAAAGAATATATTTTTTGGGTTTTTTCCTAAAGAAGGCTCAGCTATATTGTCAATGTGATAAATTGGATAACTAACTCTTGTGTTTTGCGTTTTTTCACCATTTTTAAAATCAGGTTCGTTGGTTCCTGGTTTAAAAACAATATTTTCTAAAAGTGCACCCGGTTTGATGGCTCTATAAATATCTGGTTCATTTTCTTCAGTTAAGTCAATTACTTTAGCGTAACAACCACCTTCAAAATTGAAAATAGTATCATCTTCAGTCCAGCCATGTTCATCATCTCCAATTAACCTTCTAGTAGGATCGGCAGATAAAGTAGTTTTTCCTGTACCAGATAATCCAAAGAATATGGCAGTATCATCATTTTCACCAATGTTTGCAGAGCAGTGCATTGATAAAGTGTTTTTTTGATGTGGTAGAATAAAATTCAAAGCAGAAAAAATACCTTTTTTCATTTCTCCTGTGTAACCAGTTCCACCAATTAAAGCAATTTTTTTTGTGAAATTCAAAATAGCAAAGTTGTGCTGCCTTGTTCCATCAACATCTGGGTTTGCCATAAATCCTGGAGCACAAACAATTTTCCACTCTGGGTCAAAGTTCATTATTTGGTCTTCTGTAGGCCTCATAAACATATTATGAACAAATAGGCTAGACCATGGAAGCTCAGTAATTGCTCTAATGTTCATTGAATACCTTGGGTCTGCGCAGGCAATTGCATCTCTAACGTATAATTCTTTTTCTGATAAATAGCTTGTTACTTTATCATAAAGTTTGTCAAACTTATCGCTATCAAAAGGAATATTAATGTTTCCCCACCAAACAGAATTTTCTGTTATCGCATCTTTAACAATAAATCTATCTTTAGGAGATCGACCTCTAAATTCGCCGGTATCAACATTTACGGCACCAAAACTTGTTAATTCACCTAAGCCTTTAGAAACAGTGATTTTTTCTAATTCTTCTGAACTTAAATTCCAATGTTCCTTAGCATTTTCAATTCCATAGTTAGCAAGATTTGCTGATGGATTTTTTAAACTGTTCATTTTTTATGGATTTTGTCTTTTACGAGGGCAAATAAACTCATAAAATGAATTAATATTTGACAAATCTCTATTTTTTTATTCCCAATTTAATTGATATTACTCATTTTTAAAACTGATAAATGTTTTGTGTTGAAAAGCCAATAGTAACCAAGAGGTAATAAATAGTAATCCACCGATAGGAGTAACTGGTCCTAATATTTTTAGAAACTCAAATCCCAAAACATTTCTTAAACTTAATAAATAGATAGAACCCGAAAACAAAACTATTCCCCAAAAAGTT
>Ga0222664_1000360_pt1 | contig 29904 bp, 22 predicted proteins | sample AntAcemetagen604_FD_181147 | JGI IMG/M metagenome (GOLD analysis project Ga0222664, IMG submission 181147) | Saline water microbial communities from Ace Lake, Antarctica - #604 | ecosystem: Environmental > Aquatic > Non-marine Saline and Alkaline > Saline | place: Antarctica: Ace Lake... | reverse complement strand
ACCGAGATTTAAATTGTTGGGAATTAGCATTCAGTTTTATTCCATTTGGTTCTAGAAAAAGTTATAGCTTCAGCTTAAATGTAAAACCTGCCTTATTAAAAGATTTAAAACTAGAGCGAAGACGAGAGTGGTTTGATATTGCTGATTCCTAAGAATCTAACCAATTTTTAAGTATTTTTTTTCCTTGAGGAGTCAAAACAGATTCAGGATGAAATTGAACTCCATAAATTGGTAATTCTTTGTGTTGTATTGCCATTAACTCTGCTCCTATTTTGGCCGTAACACCAAGTTGTACAGGTAATCCTATAGGATTTGCCACCCAAGAATGATAGCGTCCAACCTCTAAGGGAGACTCTAAATTTTTAAAAAGGTCATTTTCAAAATTCACAAAATCGCACAGCCCTTTTTGACCATGTACTACATTTTTGAGATTTATCAATTCTCCTCCAAAAAACTCTACAATGGCCTGCATACCCAAACAAACACCCAATACCTTTTTGTAATAAATAAATTCAGGAAAAAACTTCAATAAACTTCCTGCCTCCGATGGTAAGCCTGGTCCAGGTGAAATTACAATTGCTTGAAAAGCGTTCCAATCAATATTTTTTAATTGATTATTTCTAACCACAGTAATACCGCCTCCATTCAATTCATCAAGATAATGAACCAAATTGTAAGTAAACGAATCAAAATTATCAATTACAAGTATTTTCGTAGGGCAGATTTTATTTTACAAAAGAAACATTAATCATGAAAAAAATAATATTTACGCCAGAAGCTCCAGAACCAATTGGACCTTACAGCCAAGCAATTTTAATTGACAAGACACTTTACACAAGCGGCCAAATTGCAATTGACCCTAATACAGGAGATTTAAAAATAGAAAATATAGATGAAGAAACACATTTGGTAATGCAACATTTACATTCAATTTTAAAGATTGCCAATATGAATTTTAGCCATGTTGTAAAATGTTCGATCTTCTTAAAAGATATGAATCAATTTGCAGCAGTTAACCAAGTTTATGGTTCTTATTTTAAAGATTTTCCTCCCGCAAGAGAAACTGTACAAGTTGCCAAGTTACCTAAAGGTGTAAATGTTGAAATTTCGGCAATAGCTGTATTGGCATAATCGATATAAAAATGGTGGATTAAGGTATTTAAATATTTAAATTCGCGTTTTATTTAAAAATCAAAAAACTACTATAATGAATTACGATTTAATCGTTTTAGGAACAGGTCCTGGAGGTTATGTTGCAGCAATTAGAGGCGCACAATTAGGCATGAAAACCGCTGTTGTTGAAAAAGAATCTTTAGGAGGTATTTGTTTAAACTGGGGTTGTATTCCTACCAAAGCCTTATTAAAAAGTGCTAGTGTTTTCGAATATTTAAACCATGCATCAGATTTTGGAATTAAAGTAAAAGAACCTGAAGTTGACTTTCCGGCTATTATAAAAAGAAGCAGAAATGTTGCCAATGGAATGAGCAAAGGGATTGAGTTCTTAATGAAAAAGAACAAAATCGAAGTGCTGAATGGTTTCGGGAAACTTACATCTAACAATACCTTAGAAGTTGAGAACGAAAAGGGAGAAAAAAACTCTTATTCGGCAAAAAACATAATTGTAGCAACTGGTGGCAGGGCTAATGCTTTACCAAGCCTGCCTATTGATGGCGAAAAAGTTGTAGAATATAGAAAAGCTATGAGCTTAGAAAAACAACCAGAAAGAATGGTTGTAATTGGTTCAGGCGCTATTGGGTCAGAGTTTGCTTATTTCTACCAATCAATTGGCACTAAGGTAACTATGATTGAATATTTACCAAATCTAGTTCCTAATGAAGATGAGGAAGTTTCTAAACAATTAGAAAGAAGCTTCAAAAAAATGGGTATGAAAATTTATACCGGTTCAGCATTCACTAAAGTAGATACTTCAGGTGACTCGGTAAAAGTTTATGTAAATACCAAAAAAGGTGAAGAAGTTATTGAGTGTGATGTTGTTCTTTCTGCAGTTGGTGTAAAATCTAACATCGAAAATATTGGTTTGGAAGATGTTGGCGTAGCAACAGATAAAGGAAAAATAATGGTAAATGCAAATTACCAAACAAATATACCTGGGGTTTATGCCATTGGTGATTGTGTTCCTGGTCCTGCTTTGGCTCATGTAGCGTCTGCAGAAGGAATTATTGCTGTTGAACATATTGCAGGTTTAAATCCTGATTCACTTGATTATGGAAATATACCAGGATGTACCTATTGCTCTCCTGAAATTGCATCAGTTGGAATTACAGAAAAACAAGCAGTAGAAGCTGGTAAAGAAATTAAAGTTGGGAAATTTCCCTTTTCAGCTTCAGGTAAGGCAAGCGCTTCAGGGCACAAAGACGGATTTGTAAAATTAATTTTTGATGCTAAATATGGTGAGTTGCTTGGCGCTCATATGATTGGTTATAATGTAACTGAAATGATTGCCGAAATTGTTTCTATTAGAAAACTAGAAACAACTGGCCATGAAATAATCAAAACAGTTCATCCACATCCTACTATGAGTGAAGCCATAATGGAAGCCGCAGCAGCTGCTTATGGCGAGGTGATTCATCTGTAAAAAGTAATAATTTAACGATTAAAAAAGCAGTGGTTAATTTTATTAGCCGCTGCTTTTTATTTTTGAAGCATATCTATAAAATTTTATGTGTGGAATTGTAGGGGTGATTGCTAAAACTGAAAAAGGAAAAAATTCTTTTTCAAACATGCCTGAGGCCTTGAAACTTCTTTCTAAAAGGGGTCCTGATTTCCAGAAGTTTACAACACATAAAAATGTTTGTCTTGGTCACGCAAGGCTTTCAATTATTGATACTTCCGAAAATGCAAATCAACCTTTTGTAGATGAAAGCGAAAGGTATTTTTTGACATTTAATGGAGAAATTTACAATTACAAAAATTTAAGAGTTAAGCTCGAGCAAATGGGTTTTTTGTTCAAAACCCAAAGCGATACAGAAGTTTTACTAAACCTTTTTATTGCTTACCGTGAAAAATGTGTCGACTTTATTAATGGTTTTTTTGCTTTTGCAGTTTATGATAATCAAACTAAAGAAGTTTTTCTTTTTAGAGATAGAATAGGAATAAAGCCACTTGTTTACTATGAGGATGAAGATAAATTCATTTTTGCGTCTGAGTTAAAAGCTATTTATGCTTTCACCATCAAAAAAGAAATAAACCATACAGCATTATTTACCTACCTGCAATTACAATATATTCCAGCACCTAAAACGATTTTAAATGCAGGTATAAAGCTGCAACCTGGAGAATTATTAAATATAAAAACAAACGATTTTACAATATCGAAAACTAGGTATTATCAAATCCCATACTTTAAAGAAAGTATTAAGCAAGTTACACCCACAAATTATGAAAATGCCAAAAAGCAGCTAAAAAACTTGCTTCATAAATCTGTTGAAAGAAGATTGGTTGCTGATGTAAAAGTTGGCGGGTTTTTAAGTGGTGGAATTGATTCTTCGATAATTGCTATTGAAGCAAAAAAACAAGACCCAAACTTCCAAACATTTTCTGTTGGTTTTCCTGATGAACCCTTTTTTGACGAAACAAAATTTGCAAGAGCTGTTGCTGAAAAACATCAAATTAAACATGAAGTTTTTAACATCTCTAACCAAGATTTATTTGAAAACCTTCACCAAGTATTAGATTACATTGACGAACCTTTTGGTGACTCTTCTGCCCTTCCAGTTTATATACTTTCTAAACTAACATCAAAACACATTAAAGTTGCTTTATCAGGAGATGGAGCTGATGAAATGTTTGCTGGCTACAACAAACACTTTGCAGAGTATAATGCGCTAAATCCTGGTTTTAAAGGTATGTTAGCCACTGCATTTTCTCCAATTGGTAAAATGCTACCCCAAGGTAGAAATAACAAACTTTTAAATTTAAACAGAAAACTTTTAAGGTTTAATGAAGGTCAAAAAATGACACGTAAGAGCAGGTATTGGTTGTGGGCTTCAATTTGTAATGAAGAAGAGGCTAATTATTACCTGAATGAGCGATTAATAATAAAAGAACAAAGATTAACTGATAACGCCTTTGAGTTTAAAAAAATTAAAGATTATTATACAAAACCTATTACTAAGAATGGAACCATAAATGAAGTTCTTTTTGCTGATATGCAAATGGTTTTACCAAATGATATGCTTACCAAAGTAGATTTAATGTCAATGGCAAATAGCTTAGAAGTTAGAACTCCATTTTTAGACCATGAATTGGTAGAGTTTGCCTTTACCTTGCCTTCTGCGTTTAAAATTAATAGTTCAATTCGAAAAAAAATACTTCAAGAAACTTACAGAAATGAACTTCCAGAAATGCTTTTTAATAGGCAAAAACAAGGATTTGAGGTGCCACTTTTAAAATGGTTTCAAACAGAATTAAAAGAGAAAATTGAAAGCTATTGGCTAAATAAAAACTTCATAGAAGAACAGGGAATTTTCAACAGTGAGGCCATATCAGAATTGAAACGGACACTTTTTTCCTCAAGTCCAAAAGATAGTGTTGCCACTACTTGGGATTTAATTGTTTTTCAAAATTGGTATAAAAATAACATCGAAGCCTAATGCCAAAAGTTCTTCGCATCATCAACAGATTTAATTTGGGCGGGCCAACATACAATGTAGCTTACTTGTCAAGGTATATGGCTCCTGAGTTTGAAACCATTTTGGTTGGTGGTATGAAAGATGAAACTGAAGATAGCTCTGAGTTTATTGTTGAGCAACTTGGCCTAAAACCCATTTTGATCAAGAATATGCAACGGGAGATTAATCTTTCAAAAGATTATAAAGCGTATTTAGAAATTAAAGAAATAATAAAAAGAGAAAAGCCAGATATTGTACATACACATGCCTCTAAAGCAGGAACTTTGGGCAGGCTTGCGGCTAAAAATCTAAATGTTCCAATTATTATTCACACTTTTCACGGTCATGTTTTTCACTCGTATTTTGGCAATTTAAAAACTAATTTTTATAAGAATATCGAACGGTATTTGGCTAAAAACTCAACCAAAATTATTGCCATTAGCGATAAACAAAAACAAGAATTGGTTGAGGAACATCATATTGGCCCTTCCAATAAATTTGAAGTCATTCCTTTAGGTTTTGATTTAAGTAGATTTCAGCTAAACCAAAAAGAAAAAAGAAAAAGCTTCAGGAGCATGCATGAAATATCTGATGAAACTGTGGCAATTGGAATTATTGGAAGATTAGTTCCTGTAAAAAACCATATTCTTTTTTTGAAAGCCATAAAACATGTTATTGATTTTACAACACAGCCGATAAAAGCCTTTATTATTGGTGATGGCGAGTTAATGAATCAGTTAAAGCTTGAGGCAACAAGAATTGGTTTAGGTTATAATAAACCTGGTGATAAACACCCTTTAAAACATTTATTTTTTACCTCTTGGATGCATGATGTTGATGTAGCTTATGCAGGATTAGATATTATAACCCTAAGTTCTTTTAATGAAGGAACTCCAGTGAGCCTAATAGAAGCACAAGCATCCGGAAAACCTGTAGTATCGACAAATGTTGGAGGAATAGAGAATATTATTGTTGAAGGAAAAACAGGGTACTTATTGGATGTAGATGATGAAATCGGCTTTTTTAAAAAACTGCTCCATTTAGTTAATCACAAAGAAGAAAGACTAAAAATGGGTAAAGAAGGAATGACCGAAATTATTGAAAAATATTCCTACCAAAGGTTGGTAAACGATATGAAGAAACTATATACCAGTCTTTTAAAAAATGTTCAATAATTACGGGTTTTAATTAATACTTTTGAAGCCTAATTTTTAAGAATGAAATTTAGATTTTTTCTAATTGTTATTTTAGGGTTGAGTTTGGGAAGTTGTAGGATTTTGAATCCTAGTATTATGTTCAGAACCGATAAAAAATACAATTTCGATATCCCACCAGATACCCTATCTGGGCAGTATAGAATTTCACCAAACGACTTCATTTCCTTCCAACTATTTGCAAATGATGGTTTTAAAATCATCGACATGATGAATAATTCAGGCCAACAAGGTGGTGGTGGCGCCCAAATGATGCAAATGATGCAAAATGGCTTTAGGTATTTAGTTTTACCAGATTCAACTGTAAAAGTTCCTATTTTAGGTTACATTAAAATTGCTGGTAAAACGATTAGAGAGGCAGAAATTTTTCTGCAAGAGCAATTTTCCATTTTTTATAACGACCCATTTGTTATACTCTCAGTTCAAAACAGAAGAGTATTAGTATTTAATGGTAGTGATGGTCTTGGAGGAGTAATTCCTTTAACCAATGAAAACATAAGTTTAATTGAAGCCTTAGCGCTCTCTGGTGGAATTACACAATCAGGAAAAGCATATAAAATAAAAGTTATTCGAGGATTATCAGAAGGAAAAGAACCTCAAATCTTTCAAGTTGATTTATCGACAATTGGAGGTTTAGCAGATGCAGATATGGTAATGCAAGCAAATGATGTTATTTATGTTGAACCTAGATTAAACATTGCCTCTGATGCCTTAAGAGAAATTACGCCTATAGTATCTTTAATTACAACCACTATATTACTTGTAAATCTGCTCAATACGCCTTAATTTTTGAATGCATAACGAAGATATTTCTGTAAAAAACGAAAACTTTGAACGCTACAAAGAGCGACTCACAAATTTCAGTAACGACTTTGAATTAGGTTTATTCATTCACCTTGCTCAAAAAAGTTTACTCTGGGTGGTTTTGTTTTTTGTTTTAGGAGCAACAGGGGCGTTTTTATACTTAAGGTATACTCAACCAGTCTATCAATCATCTTCTACCATCCAAATTAAGAATGAAAACAGCGCTTCCAAAATTATTAATATTGAAAACCCCTATGAAAACGATAATATTTCTGCTGAGGTTGAAATTTTAAGATCGAAAGAGTTTTTAAAAACTATTTTAAAGAAGTTACCATTAAAAGTTAGCTATTTCACTGAAGGTGAAATCTTAACTTATGAAAATTATAGAAGTTCATCTTATTTGGTAAATGCAAATGTTATTGACTCAAGCATTTACGGAACCCCTTTTTACATAAATTTTATTGATCAATTTCACGCTAAAATTTCATACACAAATAAATTAGGTGAGAAAAATACCGATGAATTTGATATTTCATACACTATAAAACTACCTGAAGTTGAATTAGATATTTCTGTTATGGATTTTAATAAAACTCAAGGTTTAGAAAATGAAATAAGCGATAACTACTTTTTTGTTTTAAATAATAAAGCGCAATTAGTAAATAGTTATTACAAAAAAATTGAACTAAAGGTATTAAATGAAGCAGCTAATACAGTAAATATTGGTTTTAAAGATTTTAATGCTTTAAAAGTATCCGACCTTTCAAATACAGTAGCTGATGGATATATTGAATATTCTCTCGAAAAGAAAATTGAAAGTAGCAACAGAATCTTAGACTTTATTGATAAACAAATTGAAATAGTTTTTGGTCAATTAAAAGAAAGTGAAACAAGTATTCAAGAGTTTAAGTTGGATAACAAACTCTCACAATCTGAAGATTTTACTTCTATTATGCTTGATCGGTTAAATATTTTAGAAGAAGACTTGATTCAATTAGACCTACAATCTAGTATTTTAAATGAGGTTAAAGTTGCCGCAAATAGAAACAACGAAGCTATTGAAGTTTACGAGTTGCTGCCAGTTTTGGCAGGAATTTCATTTGATGATAATTTAAAAGAGCAAATAGAAAACTTAAAAGGTCTGCTTATTCAGAAGGAAGAAGCTTTATATGAAGTAAAAGGTTCAAGTACAAGGGTGAAAAGTCTTGAATACCAAATTGAAATTCAAAAGAAACTTTTAATTCAGAGTATTAATTCATTAAGCAGAAAACTTGAAGCGCGAAAAAATAACATCAATAGAAAAATAGAAGAGTTTGAAAATAGTTTTGATGACTTACCCATTAAAGAAATACGTTTTGCAAGGCTTCAAAGAATCTTTACCATAAACGAAAAATTCTACACACTCCTTTTAGAAAAAAGAGCTGAGTATTCAATTACGCGTGCCGGAATTGTTCCTGAAAATATTATTCTAGAAAGAGCAAGTGTTCCATCCTCTCCAATTTCACCTCAAAGGGGTTTTTCGGTTGCTATTTTCATGGTTTTTTCTTTAATATTTTCTATTATATTAGTGATATTAAGGTATTTACTTTACGACGACATCAACTCACTTAACGAGATTGTAAAAGCAACCCATGCCTCTGTAGGAACTTTAGGTATTGTACCTAAATTCAAAGAAAATATTCCTATTTCTCAATTGGTAATTGATAAAAAACCAAAATCTGTTTTGGCTGAGTCTTTCAGATCTATCAGAACCAACCTTCAATTCATCGATAACAATGAAGGGCCTAAAGTTGTAGCTATTACTTCTACTATTTCAGGTGAAGGAAAAACATTTGTAGCAATTAATTTAGGTGGAATAATCGCTTTTAGCGGGAAAAAAGTAATTCTATTAGATTTAGACATGCGGAAGCCCAAAATTCACAAAGGTTTTGGAACAACTAACGAAATTGGCATGAGTACCATTTTAATAGGAAAACATACTTATAAGGATTGCTTGAAACATTCTGCCTTAGAAAGTTTAGATTTTATTACTGCTGGCCCTGTTCCTCCAAATCCATCAGAATTAATTATCAATGGAAAACTTGATGTTTTGGTTAAAGAACTTAAACAAGATTATGATATTGTAATAATTGACAACCCGCCTGTTGGTTTGGTTACTGATGGTATTTATTGTTTAAATATGGCAGATTATCCCATCTATATTTTTAGGGCAGAATATTCAAAAAGACACTTCATTCAGAATGTAGATAGAATAATAAATGAAAATAAAATTACTAATTTAAGTGTAGTGCTAAATGGTGTTGATGTTATGAAAAACTCATACTCCTATAAATACGGATATGGCTATGGTTATGGCTACGGTTATGGTTACGGCTATGGTTATGGAGGTGGATATTACTCTGACAATCCTAAACCAAAAGGTGGAATTTTTGCCAAATTTTTTAAAAAATAATGGAATTAGTTGAAAAAGTTTTTGATGCGGTTTTAGTAATTCAACCACAAGTTTTTAAAGATAATAGAGGGTATTTTTTTGAATCTTTCTCTTATCAAAAAATTGAAAGTATTGGGTTAGATGCAAAATTTATTCAGGATAATGAATCATTATCAACCGAAAAAGGAGTTTTAAGAGGATTGCATTTTCAAAATAGTCCTCATGCTCAAGGAAAACTTATAAGAGTAATAAAAGGAGCTGTTTTAGATGTTGCCGTTGATATTAGAAAAAATAGTAAAACATACGGAGAACATTTTGCTATCGAATTAAACGAAGAAAACAAAACCATGCTTTATATCCCTCCTGGTTTTGCACATGGTTTTGTAACACTTGAAAATAATACCATTTTCAATTACAAATGCACCAATTACTACAACAAATCAGCAGAAGATGGTATTTTGTGGAATGACCCCGATTTAAACATTGATTGGGGAATTGAAAACCCTACCCTTTCAGAAAAAGATAAAACCAATCAACTTTTCAAAAATTTTAAAAGTTTATTTTAATTTACTTAATTTTCGACTAAAATTTTTATCTTGCTCGCATGCTTGAATCAACACCGCTTAGGTATTTAATATTATTCATTTTTTGCTTCTTTTTATCAATTCTTTTAAATAGTATCCTTCTTAAATTCTCAAGAAACTTAGGAAAAAGAAATGTTGTAGAAGGTATCGTGAGATGGGCATCAGAGCAAAAACCTTCGTTAGGTGGAATTACATTTTACATAGTTTTTTTAATAAGTTATTCAATCTATACCATTTTTTTCAAAGTAGAAACGGGTTATATAAACATTCAGAATTTGGGTATTTTAATGGCATGTGGTGTTGCATTTTTAATGGGTCTTTCTGACGATGCATACAATACCAAACCCCTGTTGAAATTTTCAGCGCAACTTTTAGCTGCATTAATTTTAATTTCTACAGGAACTTTCATTTCACTATTTCAGAGTGAAATTTTAAATTATATCTTAACAATATTCTGGGTGGTGGCCATCATGAATTCCATAAATATGTTAGACAATATGGATGGTATTACTACCACCATATCTGCAATTATTATTTCCATAATTTTATCAATTGCATTTTTTAATGGTGCAAACTCCTCAGACCCCTTCCTAATTTCAAGTTTAATTTCTGTTTTTGAAGGTTTGTTGGGGTTTTTAATTTTTAATTGGCATCCATCTAAAATGTTTATGGGCGATACAGGAAGTCAATTTTTAGGGATTTTCTTAGCTGCTTTTGCTATTATTTATTTATGGAATTTCAAAGAACCAAATGGCATGGAATATCCATCAAAACAAATAGCCATGGTTGGACTTGCATTTATTGTACCCATAATTGATACAACAACGGTTGTAATAAATAGATTATTAAGAGGCCAATCTCCCTTTGTTGGTGGAAAAGACCATACAACACATCATTTATCTTACCATGGGCTAACAGACCCAATTGTGGCAGTTGTAATGGGTTTAATAAACTTAAGTTCTTTAGCTATTATAGTTACCTTAATGGCTTTGAAAATTGAATGGAATATTTGGTTTACAGTTGCATGTTTTACCTATTTTATTGTTCATTTCTTTTGGATTTATAGAATTACCAGACGCCATAAAATCAGAGATTTGTATAACCAAATATCAACATCTCATGAGCGAAAGAAAAAATTTGAGGAAAGAGTGGACAACTAGAATAAGTCTAATAATTGCCTTTTTTCTTGTTGGGGTTTTCTTTTCTAACCTGTTTATCTTTTCAGTAGATGAAGAAAAAGAAGATTTAACTTTTACTGAGTTATTCAGAAAAGACTATAAAATCTACTCTTTAAATATTCCGAAAAATGTAACTTTTGCTGAGGAAACTGTTCCAATGCAATTACTTGATGTAAAAGAAAAACTTGATCGAGAACTTTTGGTAAATACATACTGGCAGTCCAACACAATGCTTTACTTAAAGCGGTCTAACAAGTACTTCCCATTAATTGAACAAATTTTAAAAGAGGAAGGGGTTCCTGATGATTTCAAATATTTGGCCCTTATTGAAAGTGGCTTAACCAATATTGTTTCACCTGCCGGTGCTACAGGATTTTGGCAAATCATGAAAACTACAGGAAAGGAAGGCGGGTTAGAAATTAATAATGAAATTGATGAGAGGTACCATTTAGAAAAAGCAACCCGTCTAGCTTGTAATTACCTCAAAACGGCAAAAGAAAAGTTTGGTTCTTGGACCCTAGCAGCAGCTTCATATAATATGGGAATGACAGGCCTTGATAAGCAATTAGAAAGACAACACGTAAATACTTACTATGATTTGTTATTGAGTGAAGAAACTTCAAGGTATGTTTTTAGAATTTTAGCGGCAAAAGAAATTTTAGCTAATCCAACAAATTTTGGATTTAACTTTAGGGAAAAAGATTTATACAAACAAGTTGATACTGAGTTTTTACCTATTGACACAACAATAAATAATTTAGCTCATTTCGCTCAAGATCATGGCATTAACTATAAAGTTTTAAAACAATTTAATCCTTGGTTAAGAGAAAAAACCCTCCCAAATGCTTCAGGCAGACAATATGAAATAGAATTGCCAAAAAAGGAATTTTTGAACTTTTTTGTTGATAATTCTAAACAAGACTAATACTCAAAAAACAATAACCACTTGTTAATGTTAAATTCGCAAATCAATTTAACTTGGTGGAAGACTACACTTTTGAAGATGAAGAAAAATTAGAGGTTTTAGGAGCGAGAACTCATAACCTAAAAAACATCGATTTATCTTTTAATAGAGGGGAATTGGTAGTTTTTACCGGCTTAAGTGGCAGCGGTAAATCATCATTAGCATTCGATACAATTTTTGCTGAAGGTCAACGAAGGTATATAGAGAGCTTTTCGGCTTATGCCCGCCAATTTTTAGGAAACCTAGAAAGGCCAGATGTTGACAAAATAAATGGTTTAAGTCCTGTAATTTCCATCGAACAAAAATCTGTAAATAAAAGTCCACGTTCTACAGTGGGAACCATTACAGAAATTTATGACTTCTTAAGGCTTCTTTTTGCTAGAGCAGGAGATGCATACTCCTACAATACAGGAGAAAAAATGGTAAAATATGCCGAGCAACAGATTAAAGATTTAATTCTTGAGCATTTTGAAGAAAAGAAAATCTTGGTTTTAGCTCCGCTTATTAAAGGAAGAAAAGGTCATTACAGAGAACTTTTTCAGAGTATTAGAAAGCAAGGTTTTTTAAAAGTAAGAATAGACGGTGAAGTAAAAGATATTGTTGAAAGAATGCAAGTTGATCGCTACAAAATTCATGACATTGAAGTGGTTGTAGATCGCATTAAAGTTGATAAAAACCAACAGCAACGCATTAAAGAAGCCCTGCAACTTGGATTGAAACACGGGAAAGGTTCGGTTATCATTTTAGATAATGATTCGGGTGAAACAAAATTTTACAGCCAAAATTTAATGTGCCCAACCACCGGAATTTCTTATGATGACCCTGCACCAAATTTATTCTCCTTCAATTCGCCTTATGGTGCCTGTTCAAATTGTAATGGATTGGGCGAAGTATCAGAAATCGACCAAAGCAAAATTATTCCTGATAATAAAAAATCCATCAAAAATGGAGGAATTGCGCCTTTAGGAGCTTTCAAAAACAATTGGGTTTACAAGCAAATTGAAGCTATTGGAGAAAAGTATGGTTTTAAACTTACAACTCCTATCAAAGAAATTTCTGATGAAGCCATTAGGGTTTTGCTTTTTGGAACAGATGATGAAATTGAAATAACCTCAGAAATTGTTGGTATTTCAAAATCATACAATGTAAAATTTGAAGGAATTGCCAATTTATTAGAAAGGCAATTTGAAGAAAACCCAACCAATACCATTAAAAGATGGGCTGAGGGTTTTATGAATAAAATAAATTGCCCTGTTTGTGAGGGAAGTCGATTGAAGGAGCAATCTTTAAACTTCAAAATTAACGAGCTTAATATTGCTGAATTGGCTCAAATGGATATTATAGAATTAGGCAATTGGTTTGAAAATATTGAGCAAAAACTATCTGAAAAACAAAACATTATCGCAAGAGATGTTTTAAAAGAAATTAGAGCTAGAATTGGCTTTTTGTTGGATGTTGGTTTAGATTACTTAACCTTAAACAGAAGCTCTAGGTCATTATCTGGTGGAGAAGCACAGAGAATAAGACTTGCAACCCAAATAGGCTCAAAATTAGTTGGTGTGCTTTATATTTTAGATGAACCAAGCATCGGGTTGCATCAACGTGATAATGATAGATTGATTACTGCACTCAAAGATTTAAGAGACATTGGCAACTCCGTAATTGTTGTTGAGCATGATAAAGACATGATTTTAAATGCAGATCTGGTAGTTGATATTGGTCCTCGTGCAGGTGAACATGGTGGAGAAATAGTAGCTGTATCTAAACCTGAAGACTTAATTAAATCAAACACATTAACAGCAGACTACATTACGGGGAAACGAAAAATCGAAATTCCTAAAAAAAGAAGAAAAGGAACAGGAAAAAAAATAAAACTAAATGGAGCAAGTGGAAATAACTTAAAAGATGTTTCGGTTGAATTTCCATTAGGTAAATTTATTTGTGTTACAGGTGTTTCTGGCAGTGGAAAATCTACCCTAATAAATGAAACCCTTTATCCAATATTAAATCATGAAATTTATAAGGCAAGAAAGAAACCTTTGCCGTTCAAATCTATAACAGGAATAGAAAATATCGATAAAATTATTGATATTGACCAAGCTCCAATTGGCAGAACGCCAAGATCTAACCCTGCTACTTATACAGGCATGTTTACTGATATTAGAACGCTTTTTGCGGCTTTACCCGAATCTAATATTAGAGGATATAAACCTGGAAGGTTTTCTTTTAATGTTAAAGGTGGAAGGTGCGAAACTTGCAAAGGGGCAGGCTTACAAACTATTGAAATGAATTTTTTGCCAGATGTATATGTCTTGTGCGACACTTGTCAAGGTAAACGATACAACCGAGAAACAATTGAAGTAAGGTATAAAGGAAAATCTATTAGTGATGTTTTAGAAATGACTGTGGAGGAAGCTGTGAAGTTTTTCGAAAATGTTCCATCAATTTTTATGAAAATCAAGACCTTAGAAGATGTTGGCTTAGGCTATATTAGATTAGGGCAATCTTCAACTACACTTTCGGGTGGAGAGGCACAAAGGGTTAAATTAGCTACCGAATTATCTAAAAGAGATACAGGAAAAACCTTTTATATTTTAGATGAGCCAACTACAGGTCTCCATTTTGAAGACATTAGAATTTTATTAGGTGTTTTAGATAAACTTGTTGACCAAGGCAACACAGTTTTAGTAATTGAACACAACATGGATATTATTAAAGTAGCCGACCACATTATTGATGTTGGCCCTGAAGGGGGAAAAGGCGGCGGCACAATAATTACAACTGGAACCCCAGAAAAAGTAGCCAAACACAAAACAAGTTTTACAGCTAAATACCTTGCTGAAGAACTTAAAGCTTAAATTTCTAATTCTATACCTACAGGACAATGGTCACTGCCCTCAACCTTTGGAAGGATAAAAGATGATTTTACTTTGTTGAATATACTTTGGCTAACCAAAATATAGTCCAATCGCCATCCAATATTTTTTTCTCTTGCCCCTGCTCTGTAACTCCACCAAGAATAAGCAACTTCATCAGGATGAAGTTCTCTAAATGTATCCACAAAACCTGCACTTAAAAAATTGGTCATCCCATCAATCTCTCGTTGGGTATAACCTGGAGTTTTATTGTAATTAGAATCTGGTCTGGCAATATCAATTCTTTGATGAGCAACATTAAAATCGCCTAAAACTACTACAGGCTTTTTGGCCTCTAAGTTTTTTAAATAACTTAAAAAGTCTTTATCCCATTGCTCTCTGTAATCTAACCTTTTTAAACCTGAACTAGAGTTTACAACATAAACATTCACCACAAAAAGTTTGTCATATTCAGTTGTTAAAACCCTACCTTCTTGGTTGTGTATTTCAATACCAATGCCTGTGGTAATTGAAATTGGTTCAATTTTAGAGAACGTTGCAGTTCCTGAATATCCTTTTTTTACTGCTGAGTTTGAGCACATGTGATAATTATCAATATCACTTACCGCCTCCTCTACTTGTTCGTCTTGAGCTTTTGTTTCTTGAATACAAAAAACATCAGAATTAATAGTTTCAAACTTTTGTTTAAAGTCTTTTTTTGCGACCGCCCTAACACCATTAACATTCCAAGAAACTATTTTCATCTTATTTTTTTTTTGTAAATCTAATTAGAATTAATTCCAGATTTTACCCGGATTCATTATTCCATTAGGATCAAATACTTTTTTTATTTGTTTTTGAAGGTTTATTTCGGTTTCAGTAAAAACAATATCTAAATAATCTTTTTGAACCAAACCAATTCCGTGCTCTCCCGAAATAGTTCCTCCAAGTGATTTACAGAGTTTAAAAATTTCTCTAATTCCTAGAGGTAAAATCTCATTCCAAGTTTTGTCATCTAAACTTCCTTTAATAATGTTTACATGCAAATTCCCATCGCCAACATGCCCATAACAAACAGATTGAAAACCATATTTTTTACCAATTTCTTTTACGCCTTTAAGTAGTTTAGGCATTTCATATCTAGGCACAACCGTATCTTCTTCTTTATAAACTGAGTTAGATTTAACCGCTTCAGCAACCCTTCTTCTCAGTTTCCAAAGACTTTCTTTTTGGGCTTCGGTTTCTGCAAATAAAATTTCATCACATTGGTGCGCTTCCATCACTTCCATTATTTTTTCGCAATCAGCAAAAAGAACTTCCTCATTATTGCCATCAACCTCCACTAATAGATGTGCTTGTATATTTTCTTTAATATCTATAGCAACATCATCAACAAATTTTAAAGTCCAATCTATAGCATCACGCTCCATAAATTCCAATGCAGAAGGAGTAATGCCTGCTCTAAAAACATCAGCAACAGCTTCACAAGCTTTTTCAGCGTCAAAAAACGGAACCAACATGAGCTTATTCAACTTTGGGAGCGGAATCAATCGCACAACGATTTTTGTAACAACGCCCAATGTGCCTTCACTACCAATAATCAACTGTGTTAAATTATAACCTGTTGAGTTTTTTAAAACATTAGCGCCGGTCCAAATAATTTCACCATTTGGTAAAACAACCTCAAGGTTTAAAATATAATCTTTCGTAACTCCGTATTTAACAGCTTTTGGACCACCAGCATTTGTAGATACATTCCCGCCTAAAAAGCTGCTTCCCCAACTTGATGGATCTGGTGGATAAAAAAGTCCTTTTTCTTTTACCGCTTCCTGAAATACTTGATTGATAACTCCTGATTCAACAGTTGCCTGAAGATTTTTTTCATCAATTTCAAGAATAGAATTCATTTTTTCTAAGCTTAAAGCAACACCACCTTTTACTGGCAATGAACCTCCACTTAATCCAGTTCTTGCTCCTGAGGGAGTTACAGGTATTTTATTGTCGTTACAATATTTTAAAATCTCTGAAACTTGAGTTGTAGTTTTAGGTTTTAAAACCAATTGAGGTAAAAAACTCAAGTCTTCGGTCTCGTCTCTACTGTATTTTTCAAGATTTTCATCATCTGAAAAAACGATTCCTGAAAACTGATTTTCAAAATATTTAAGATGTTCAAGATTCATTTTGCAATTCTTTATTATATAGATTATGTTCTACCATTCCATGAAAAGGAATAACTAAAGCTGCTAAACCTACTTCCACCAAAGCAACGAGGTAACCATTATTAAATTCATTTTGTAAAATTGGGTCTAAAGTCAGCAGCACAAATTCAAGTAAAATAAAAACACCAACAAAAATTAATGGCTTTTGAACCTTTATAGGAATCTTAAAAAGATTAGCGTATAGAGTAAAAAAGAAAAATAATACTGCCCAAATAATGGAAGTTTCAAATTGAGATTGACTTACAATAAAATTATTAATTTCATTTGACAGTCTCTTATCATTCCTCTCATTTGATATGTAAAAAGGATGTTCCAATATTTCATCTTCTTTTAATAAGGTTTTCAAAATCAATCTTTTGTAAACTAATAGCCTCCAAGGGAAATTAATGTTTAAATGAACTTTTGATTCATCCTTCCAATTAAAATAAGTTTGATTCTTAACTATTTCTTTACTATCATTAATAGTTGTAATAAACGCTTCTGATAAAGTGGTTAAGGAGTCAACAAAACCATTTTCTGAAATTAAGTAAATCCAAGCTTCATTAGGCAAATATTCATCTAATTGAACCTCACTAATTTTTTCTTTAGAGAAATCTATTTCATCTTCAAACCAAAAATTTAAGCTCATTTTTATTATTGAGTCAACTTCATAAAAATGATTAAGAACCTTATTTTTTGTTTCATCATTTAAAGACGATGTCATCATCTGATTTACCGCAAGCATATCAATTAAATGATTTTGAACATTCGATTTATAAGTTGAATGTTTCACATTAAAGATTAGAGATAAAAGAACCCAAAGGCAAAAAGTAGCTGCAATTACCATTTGTTTTTTACTCATTGGTAATTTCCAGTTCGTTAAAATTACTGCAAGCAAAAAAAGAGCTGAGCCAAAATAAATTAACAAGTTCGCAAATGGATAATGCTGTTGTTTAAAAATTATTCCAGTTGCCAATATAATTCCAGTTAAAATTGAAAAAGCATTACCCCATTTATACTTGATTGTCCACTCCTTATTATTAATGGTGTTTATCAGGCGGTACATTGAAGCAATAAAAAATAAAATTCCGCTTAGCAATACAATTACCGAAGCGCCTGGCCAATGCGCCAATTTAAAACCTACACCTACAATTATTAAAATTGCAACAATGCGTTCAACCGTATTTAAAATGAAATTAGTTTTTGCCATTTCTTATTAATCGCAAAAAAAAATTAATGTTTGTATTACTTTCGGCATCCTACAAATTTTAATTTTTATGAGGTACATTTTATCTATTCTAGCAATACTTTTCATCGGTTTTTCAACTGCATTAGCCCAACCCAATATTACTTTAGAAGATATTTGGAGCAAAGGGACTTTTAGGGCCGAGTATGTTTATGGTTTAAAATCTATGAACGATGGTCTACACTATACAACCCAAGATAGAGACCGTGGAGGAAGTGTAATCAATAAATACTCTTATAAAACTGGCGAATTGGTTGAGCCAATTTTACAATCTATTGTATTGCAACCTGAAGGTGAAGATAAACCATTAGAAATTGGTTCTTATGAATTTTCTGCTGATGAAACCCAAGTTTTAATAGGTACTAATATTGAGTCTGTTTACCGTCATTCAACAAAAGCAGATTATTACATCTACAATTTAAAAACAGAAAAGCTTACTAAGCTAACTAATGGAGAAAAGCAAAGGTTGGCAGTTTTTTCGCCTGATGGTAAAAGAGTTGCTTTTGTGAAAGAAAATAATTTGTTTGTTAAAAGTTTAGAAACCAACAAAGAGTTTCAAGTAACTAAAGACGGACAATGGAACAAAGTAATAAATGGAGGAACTGATTGGGTTTACGAAGAAGAATTTGGATTTGACCAAGCCTTTTTTTGGAGTCCTGATGGATTAAAAATAGCTTTCTATCGTTTTAATGAAGAAGCTGTAATACAATTTAATATGGCCATGTATGGAGAACTTTATCCAAAAGATTATGAATTTAAATATCCTAAAGCGGGAGAAGAAAATGCCAAAGTTCAAATTAAAATTTTTGATTTAATCTCCAAAAAAGTAACTGATGTCAAAGTATCTAATTACGAATATATTCCTCGCATAAAATGGGCAAATTCAAAACAACTATCCGTTATTACAATGAACAGGAATCAAAATGATTTAAAATTATTTTTAGTAAACGGAAGCATTGGTGAGGCCAATTTAATTTTAAACGAAAAAAGCGAAACTTATATTGATATAGACGATGATTTAAGTTTTTTACCAAACAAAAAAGGTTTTATCTGGACATCAGATGAAAGCGGTTACAAGCACATTTACAAATACAGTTTAGATGGAAAGAAGAAATCTCAAATAACAACAGGCAATTGGCAAGTTGATGAGTTTTTAGGATTTGATGAAACTTCAGACATGATTTACTTTTCTTCTACAGAAGCTTCTTCTACCGAAAGAAATATTTATTCTATTAAATCAACTGGAAAATCCAAAAAGAATTTAACCCCATCAAAAGGTTGGAACAATGCTAACTTTTCTACAGGTTTTAAATATTTCATTAACACCTACTCTACTGCAAACCAGCCCAATGTATTTACCCTAAATGACAACACAGGAAAAGTTATCAGAACCCTTAAAAACAATGAAAATCTTTCTAAAAAACTTCAAGATTTTGATCTTTCTCCTCTTGAGTTTAGTTCTATAAAAATCAATGAAAATTTAAGTTTAAATGCTTGGGTTATAAAGCCTAAGGATTTTAATGAAAATAAAAAATACCCTGTATTGATGCATGTTTATGGTGGGCCTGGATCACAAACTGTAAAAAATCAATGGTTGGGCTCAAACTTTTTTTGGCACCAAATGCTTGCCCAACAAGGTTATATAGTAGTTTCGGTTGATAACAGAGGTACAGGAGCAAGAGGTTCTGATTTTCAAAAAATTACCTACAAAGAATTAGGCAAATACGAAACACAAGACCAAATTGCTGCTGCAAAAAATTTAGCACAATTACCTTATGTAGATGGGTCAAGAATTGGAATTTGGGGATGGAGCTATGGTGGCTATATGTCATCTCTTTGCTTATTTAAGGGAGCCGAAACCTTTAAAACGGCCATTGCCGTTGCGCCAGTAACCAATTGGAGGTTTTATGATAGTATTTATACCGAGCGATACATGCAAACACCACAAGATAATGCAAGTGGTTATGATGATAATTCGCCAATAAACCACGTTGATAGTTTAAAAGGGAATTATTTATTAATTCATGGCTCTGCAGATGACAATGTACATTACCAAAACACTATGGAAATGACTACAGCTTTGGTAAATGCCAACAAACAATTCGACTTGATGATTTATCCTAATAAAAATCATGGTATTTATGGAGGTAACACTAGGTTTCACCTTTACAAAAAAATGACAGACTATATCTTAAACAACCTATAATTTTTTTTTCAAATTAGATATTAAATCAATAATCGAATGAATTATTACTTTGAGAACCAATTTATTTATATTCGTTTTCTTCAATCTTAAAATTAATCATAAAAATTATGTCAGAACAAGTTAAACAAGGGCATCCAAGAGCGTTGTACACTGCATTTGCTACAGAAATGTGGGAACGCTTTAGTTACTATGGTATGCGTTCTTTGCTTACTCTTTATTTAACAGCCGAACTTGCAAGTGGCGGATTTGGATTAGATAGAACCGCAGCATTAGAAATCTATGCAATTTTTACAGGTCTAGTTTACCTAACTCCTATTCTTGGGGGATGGATAGCTGATAGCCTTTTAGGAAAACGTAAAACAGTTTATATTGGTGGTCTCGTTATGGCTGTTGGCCAATTTTTATTGGCTGCTAGTGCTTTTATGAGTAGTACTTTAGATCCTGCTTCAAGGTTATTTTTATTCAATTTCGGGTTAGGAACTCTAATTATTGGTAATGGTTTATTCAAACCAAATATTTCCACCATTGTTGGAGAGTTTTATGAGGATAATGATCCTAGAAAAGATTCCGCTTTTAACATCTTTTACATGGGAATTAACTTAGGTGCAATTTTAGGTCCTTTTATTGCCGGTGCATTAGGTGAAAACGTACATTGGGGTTGGGGTTATTTTTCAGCAGGTGTTGGTTTAATTATTAGTGTAATTTGGATGAAAACCCAAGAATCAAATTTTGAAAGGTTTGGTTTACCTCCAGAATCTCCAACCAATAAATTTATTCTAGACAAAAAAGACTGGATGGATATTTACAAATATACCATCGCTTTAATTGTTGGAACTTTAGGTATTATGTTATTATGGGGTTTAATTCCCAATGATATAACAAGTGTTTTGGTTATCATTGGATTTATTATACTATTAGGCGGTTTGGCTTTAATTATTTTTAGAGGAACTGAATCTAAACAAGAATGGAGCAGAATGATGGTAATTGTGGTTTTAGCATTTTTCAATATTGTTTTTTGGGCAGGCTTTGAGCAAGCGGGAGGAACAATGAATTTATTTGCCATGGAAAATACAGACAGACTTCTAGGTTCTTGGGAAATTCCTGCAACATGGTTTCAAAATATTAACCCAATGGCAATTTTAATTTTTGCACCTATATTTTCAATCTTATGGTTAAAGCTTGATGCTAAAAAATTAAACCCGAGAACACCGATAAAATTTGCTTTAGGTATGTTTTTAGGAGCTATCGCTTTTTACATCATGTCACAAGCTAGTAACCTTGCAGATGGTGGAGGTTTAATTTCTCCACTTTGGTTGGTTGTTGTTTATGTTATTTTAACGCTAGGCGAATTAATGCTTTCTCCAATTGGTTTATCAATGATTACAAAATTAGCACCTCCCAAACTAGTTTCTGTAGTTATGGGTTTATGGATGGCCAGTTTTGCTGCAGGTAATTACTTTGCAGGAATAATGGAAAGTATTCTTCACAAGTTTGATTTACCGCTATATCCATTTATAGCGGGGATAATGTTTGCAACCGGAGTAATATTGGTGCTTTTATCACCTTTATTAAACAAAGCAATGAGAGGTATACATTAATAGTATTTTACTACTTAATAAATGTTAAAGCGAGCACTGAGTGCTCGCTTTTTTTATGCCTTAAAAAAAAAGCCATTATATTTGACCTTTATGAAAAGCAAAAGGTTATTTACCTCAATTATTTTTTTTCTACTAGGTTTAAGTTTATTCTCTCAAGAACAAGTTGCTAGTGTGAATCCTAACCAAATTACTTGGATGAGCTGGGATGAAATGATGGTGGCCCAAGAAACAGAGAGAAAAAAGATTTTTTTAGACGTTTACACAGATTGGTGTGGTTGGTGCAAAAAGATGGACGCTTCTACCTTTTTAGATCCAAACATTGCAGCTGTTATGAACTCTGGTTTTTATGCCGTTAAACTTGACGCTGAAATGAAAGAAGATTTAGAGTTTAATGGTTTTAAATTTACCAATCCTAATCCAGGTGCGAAAAGAAGTACACATCAATTTGCAATTTCACTTCTTGATGGTCAATTAAGCTACCCTTCTTTTGTAATTTTAGATGAAAACTACACAAGGCAACATATTATAAAAGGATTTCAACAAGTAGAACCATTATTAGGTACACTTATATTTTTCAAAACCAATGAGTTTGTTAGGTATAATCAATACTTAGAAAAGCAAGAAAAAATAAGGAAAGCTCAACAAGAGGCTGCTGTAAACCAAGAAAGTAATTAACCTTTGAAACACCTATTCTCTCTCATATTCCTATTTGCAATTTTTACAACTGTATCAGCTCAAAAAGTTAATTGGATGAGTTGGGATGAAGCTGTTGCCGCAAACGAAAAGAATCCTAAATTAATTTTTGTTGATGTTTATACCAACTGGTGTGGATGGTGCAAAAAGATGGATGCTGCTACTTTTGGCAATCCTGTAATTGCTAATTACATGAATAAAAATTATTATTCAGTTAAATTTAATGCTGAAGGAGGAGATACAATAAAATTTGCTGAAAACACCTTCGTTAATCCTAATGCTGGAGCATCAAGAAGTACCCATCAGTTTGCAAGAGCATTATTAGATAACCAAATGAGTTATCCCAAATTTGTAATATTCAATGAAAGTATTGAACGATTAACTATAATCCCAGGTTACCATGAGGCAAAAGAGTTTGAGCCTATGGTTAAATTTTTTGGAGAGAAAAGAAATTTTGATACTAGTTTTGAAGATTATAAATCTTCTTTTGAAGGAGAAGTTAATTAAACAAATCTTTCCAGCCTTCTACCTTTATTTTTAAGGTATCCGATAGCCCAAACTTATAAATTCGATTTTCTATTTCTGCTCTGTATTTATCGGTTTCAGACTTAACCACAATTCATAACTATAAATTATGAAGGTGAGAAAAAATGTCTTTTAGCATTATAAAACAAGAAAGTTGAAATTTTGAAATAAAAAAAGGAGACTCAAATGAATCTCCTTCTAAAGGGTGGATGATCGGGTTCGAACCGACGACCCTCGGTACCACAAACCGATGCTCTAACCAACTGAGCTACAACCACCATGTTTTAATGGACGACAAAAGTAATATTTTCCTATTGATTAAAAACAAATTTTTTACAGCATTTTCATTAATACCTTTGCAATATGTTAAAATCTGAAACGCTAAAAATATCAGGAATGACTTGCGCTAATTGTTCGCTTAGCGTAACAAATGCAATTAAAAAACACGGTGGTAAAGATATTTCTGTAGATTTTATTGGTGGTGAAGCTACTTTTAATTATGAAGATATTGAGGGTGAGGTTTTTGTAAAAGCCATTGAAGAAACTGGATATAAAGTTTTAAAAAGTGAAAAAGAAAATGGAGGAGGTGATCAAAAAAATATTTACTCAAAAAGTCTAATTATTTCGGCTCTTTTAAGTCTCCCCTTGCTCCTCTCCATGTTTTTTAGTGTAAATGAATACCTACAACTATTGTTTTGTAGCGGAGTAATTGTTTTGGCAACAAAACACTTTGGCAAAACAGGACTTGGTTCTATAAAAAATGGAGTGGCCAATATGGATGTATTGGTGCTTTTGGGAAGTTATGCTGCCTTTGCATTATCCATTTTTAACTTAATAAAGGGCAATTCGCAATTTTATTTTGAAACGAGCGCCATAATAGTAACACTTGTATTATTTGGTAAATACATCGAAAAAAACTCTCTAGCAAAAACTCAAGACGCTGTAAACGCTTTTATAAAATTACTACCACAAAAGGCATTTAGAATAAAAACATTAAATAATAGAGAGGGAGCTGAAGTTCAGATTAAAGATATTAAACCAGGAGACTTCTTATGGGTAAAAGATGGAGAAAAAATACCCGCCGACGGAGCTATTATTGAAGGTGAAGGTTTATTAGATGAATCTTTGTTAACAGGTGAAAGTAAAAGTATAAATAAGACAAAAGGACAGCAAGTTGTTGCAGGGTCAATTAACACAGAAGGTAATTTCATTATGGTAGCCAATAAGGTTGGTAACCAAACTTACCTCTCCTCTATAATAGATTTGGTAAAAAAAGCTCGAGCAGAAAAACCTGATATTCAACTAATTGCAGATAAAATTTCTTCAATTTTTGTACCTATAGTTGTTGCAATATCAATTTTAACCTTTATAGGTTGGTGGGTTGCAGGTGCCTCAATTGAAATATCCTTGATTAATGCCATTGCCGTTTTGGTTATTTCATGTCCTTGCGCTATGGGGTTAGCTACTCCAACCGCAATTGCTGTTTCTCTTGGGGCAGGAGCTAAATCAGGTATATTTTTTAAAAGCAGTAAGGGAGTTGAAAGTCTACATAAAGCAAAATTTGCCCTTTTTGATAAAACAGGGACCATTACTCAATCAACTTTAACTGTTGAAGATTTAATTATTTACCCTGAAGGAAATGAACAAGAAATTATTGATGCTATTTATGGATTAGAGCAAGCATCAATGCACCCAATAGCAAAAACACTTCAAAAACATTTTAAGACAAGAAAAAAATTAAAACCCTTTATTAATTCTAAAGAGATTAAAGGTTTTGGTGTTGTTGGAGATGACCTAAATGGAAATCATTTTAGAATTGGTAATTTAACCACTAAAAACAATGGAATTGCCATTGAAAAAAACAAAAATATTGTCGGTGAAATTATTATTTCTTCTGAAATTAGAAGAGGCGCAGCTGATACAATTAATTATTTATTTCAAAAAAATATTACTCCAATTTTAGTTAGTGGCGATAATCCAAAAAATTGTGAAATTGTTGCCAATTCAGTAAATATTAAAAAAGTTTATAGTGCCCAAAAACCTGAGCAAAAAATAAAATTAGTACAAGATTATGACGCAAAAGGCTTAACTCTTTTTATTGGAGATGGTATTAATGATGGCCCCGCATTAACACAGGCTAGTTTAGGAATTTCATTGGCTAAAGCTACAGATGTTGCCATTAACTCTTCAGATATTATTTTAGAAGAACAAAATTTTTTTCAAAACTTAAAAAATGCTTTTGAACTTTCATCAAAAACTTATAAAACAATAAAACAAAATTTGTTTTGGGCATTTTTTTATAATGCAATGGCAATACCTTTGGCTGCTTTAGGTTTCTTAAATCCAATGATTGCAGCAGCAGCCATGAGTTTATCAAGTTTATTTGTTGTAACTAATTCATTAAGGCTAAGAAAAGCTGTTTCATGAACAAATTAAATATTCTTTTTTTAACAAGTTGGTACCCAAATAAAAAAGCGCCAACACTTGGAAATTTTGTTCAACGACATGCTGAGGCTGTTTCAAATCAACACAATGTTTTTGTACTATTTACTACCTCACTACCAAACTTAAAACAAGACTTTTTAATTGAAAGTAAAGAGCATAAAAACTTAACAGAAGTAATAGTTTATTATAAAAAGCCTATTACCAAAATAGAAAAAGCACTTTGGGTTTTTAAAGCTTTGCACGTTGGTTTTAACAAAATAACAAAATCAAATAATATCGATTTAGTACACTTAAACGTGATAAGACCTTTAGGCTTTTTTGCCCTTTATTTGAAGAAATTTAAAAAATTAAAATATATCATTACTGAGCATTGGACAGGCTTTTTGCCTGAAAACAATTTCTTTGAAAAGCTTAGTTTTTTTGAAAAGCAACTTATAAAAAGTGTAGCAAAAAGTGCTGAGAAGATTTGTCCTGTATCTGAAAACCTTGGCCAAAAAATGGAATTAAAGGGCCTAAGTAATTTGTATTTCCCAATACCCAATGTGGTTGATTTTGATTTGTTTCATGCAAATGAAAAGAGAGGAAATTATTTTCTACATGTTTCTCATTTAAAGCAAGAGCACAAAAATATATTTGGAATTTTAGAGGCTTTTGCAACATTTTCTGAAGGGAAAAAAGATGTTTTTTTGAAAATTGTAGGAGATGAAAACCTTGAGCATGCAAAAAACAAAGCGAAGATTTTAGGCATAGAATCAAAAATTGATTTAATTGGCAAGCAAAGCAGTAAAGAAATAGCGTTACTGATGCAAAGTTGTTTGGCATTTATTCTGTTTTCTAATTACGAAAATTTACCCTGCGTTTTAGAAGAAGCACAAGCTTGTGGTGCAAGAATAATTTCGACAAAAGTTGGGGGGATTGCCGAACATTTCCCTCACGATAATGAAAATGTTTTCCTTTTAAATGCTAAAGATGTAAAAGCTTTAGAATCTGGTTTACATCATTTTTATAAAACTGAAGATTCATTTCAGCAAAAAGAAAACAGAAGTAAAATAGCTCAAGAAAAGTTTTCTACCATTGCTGTGGCAAATCAATACAATACCATATATCAAAGTGTAGTTTAATTACATGTTTAAAAACATACTTACCACTTTCTCTTCAAAATTTTTAATTGCCATTATGAATTTTGTTTTGGTTATTGTAACCTCAAAATACATGGGTGCTGAAATACGCGGAGAAATAAGTTTGGTAGTTTTAGCCATTGCCATTATTACTATGTTAAGCGAGGTTATTGGTGGTCCAGCATTAATCTATTTAATACCCAAAACCAATACAAAACCGCTTTTATTGCCCGCTTATTCTTGGGGAATAATTTCAGCTTTTATTATCAGTTTTATTTTCAATCAATTTGATTTAATCCCTAAAGGTTATGCTACACACATTTTAATACTTGGTTTATTAGCAATTGTAAAAGTTTCGAATAATATTTTACTTTTTGGAAAGAAAAAAATTCTCCCCTTCAATCTTATTCATCTAACCTACTTTGTAATCCTGTTTTCAATTGTTCTCTGGTACATTTTCTATACTGAGGAAAGAACATTGATGGTTTACATTAAAGGTCTTTACGGCGCGTCTATAGGAGCATTTTTGCTAAGTTCTATATTCACTCTGATTTACTTAGAAGGAAAGGGTTTTTTCCCTAACAAAAATCATTTAAAAATTATTGTAAAAAATGGATTGCAAAATCAATTGGCTAATGTTTTCCATATTTTAACCAACAGAATAAATTTTTACATCATTGGCGCAACGGCCTTAATTGGGGTTTATTCAACAGGTATTTCATTTACCGAAGCATTATTACTTTTTAGTGGAAGTTCGGCAGGAATTTTAATGGCTGAAGTGGCTAATGAAAAAAGCAAAAAAAGAAGCCAAAGATTAACATTAGGCTTAGCCAAGGTAAATTTTGTAATTACATTTTTAGGTTGGTTGTTTTTAATTATTCTGCCAACTGAACTATTTGAATACTTATTAGGAAAAGAATTTACTGGAGTAAAGAGTGTTATTTTATTACTAGGTCCAGGTATTTGTTTTATTGCATACAAGGCTCAAATTAGCCATTACTTTTCAGGTTTGGGCAAAATCTATATTAATGCTACAGCTTCTTTTTGCAGTTTGGTGGTTAATATTGGTTTGGCCGTTTTCTTAATTCCGAAATTTGGAATTGAAGGTGCGGCAATTTCTGCTAGTGCTAGTTATTTTGTTGCTTTAGCGGTTTTGGGATTTTATTTCAAAAAGGAACGAGAAATTCCTACTTCATTTTTTATCCCTCAAAAAGATGAAGTAAAACTGGTTACCGAAAAAGTTAAGCAAATGCTAGGAAAAAAATTACCCCAAAAGGGTTAAATCCTCAATCTTTAAAGGTCTTTCGCAAATAAAACCTTCTCCAAGTTTTGCTCCAACGGGTCTGCCCATTTCTTTTGCTCTACCTACTAAAAAGTCAAAAAAGTCTTCACCAGATATTGGAGTGACAGGTTCTTTAGAGTCTGAAGAATAAAATTGAGATGAAAATGCTTTTATAGCCTCTACTTTTTGAGGCCATTCATTGGTTACATCTACCACAATATTTGGTTTCATGTAAAAATCTTGAATATAATGAAGCACTAAGTTTGGTCTCCAAGCCAATTGAGATTCATTACCCAAAGTAGTTTCAATTTTCCTAAGTCCAGAAAGAAAACAAGCGTCTGCAACAAGCCTTGCCCCTCTTCCATGGTCAATATGCCTATCAGTTAAGGCATTGGCCAATACCATTGTTGGTTGGTATTTTCTTAAAACTTTAATTATTTTTAATTTATTTATTTGGTTGTTTTCGAAAAAACCATCTCCTAAATTTAAATTTTCCCTAACCTTAATTCCTAATATTTTTGATGAATTCTGAGCCTCCACTAATCTTAATTCAGCACTACCTCTAGTACCAAGTTCACCTTGAGTTAAATCAATAATCCCTATTCTCTTGCCCTGCTTGGCAAGTTTTATTATGGTTCCAGAGCAACTTAGTTCAACATCATCAGGATGGGCTGCAAATGCGAGAATATCTAACTTATTATTCATTTAGGTTTGTTTAGAGATAGGCAAATATGAAGCAAATAAACGGAAAAATATTTTAATTGTTTTTACAATTGTTGTTGTAAAAACAATAAGCAAACTACTATTATTACTTTCTAGGCTTATAAAATTTCACCAGTAAAACCGGTAACAAAAGTAAATCAGCTAAAACTGCAAAAAGCAAGGTGAAACTAACCAAAACACCCACATAAAAGGTACTAGCAAAAGTTGAAAAAACTAGGCTAATAAACCCCGAACAAAGTATAATACTTGTTACAACTATAGCCTTCCCCGTTGAAATATAAGTTCTTTTTAAAGCATATAAAAGGCTTTTACCCTTATTGAGTTCTAATTTTAATTTGCTCATAAAGTGAATGGTATCATCTACAGCAATTCCGAATGCTATTGTAAAAATTATTGAAGTGGAAACTTTTAAATCAATTCCAGAAAATCCCATAACACCACCAATTAATAATAAAGGAAGAATATTCGGAATCAAAGCAATCACAACAATATCAATGCTTTTGTACAAAAAGCCCATAATAAATCCAATAACCAAAAAAGCGATAAGTAGTCCCATCATCATATCACTGGCGAGGGTTTCATTGTTTTTATCAATTAATAAAGCTGTGCCGGTTAGTTTAAAGTTAAACTTGTCGTCCAATTCTTCCTTTTCTATAAACTCAAAAAGCTTTCGATTGTATTCCTTTACTGTTTTCCCACCAAAATCTTCCATTTTTCCTGTAAAGCGCATCTCTTTGGCATTGTTGGCAATAAATGCTTCAAGTTGCTTACTTTTTTGCATTCTTTTCAGAATTGGTTTTAGTTTATTAAATTCTTTTACAGAGCTCGGAATTGCATAAAACTCTGGTTTTCCTCCATTAAAAGCTTGGTTAGCGTTTTTTACAAAATTTACTATTGATATTAAAAACCCAGCTTTATATTCGTTTAATAAATACTGATTTACTTTTTCTAACTCCTTAATATTATCAAATTCTAAAAAATTAGTAGTTGTATCTTTTGGGGTAACAAACATTTCAAAAGGCCTAACTCCGGCAAACTTCTCTTCAAAAAAAACAAAGTCTTTTTTGTGGGAGTCATTATCAGATAAGTCTTCTAGTAAAAAATTATCAACCTTAATTTTTGAAATTCCTATTAATGATACTAGTATTAAAATAGCTGACCCAATTAAAATTGGTTTTTGGTTTTTTAAAGTAAACCTGAAAGCCTTAT
>Ga0222664_1000359_pt1 | contig 29922 bp, 28 predicted proteins | sample AntAcemetagen604_FD_181147 | JGI IMG/M metagenome (GOLD analysis project Ga0222664, IMG submission 181147) | Saline water microbial communities from Ace Lake, Antarctica - #604 | ecosystem: Environmental > Aquatic > Non-marine Saline and Alkaline > Saline | place: Antarctica: Ace Lake... | reverse complement strand
CAGAGGAAAGAATCATTCAGAATTTAAAAACCATAATGAGGGCCAAAAGCACAATTATTATCAGCCACAGAGTTTCCTCTATTAAACATTGTGATAAAATTATCTTTTTAGAGGATGGAAAAGTAGCTGAGCAAGGTTCGCATGATGCCCTTTTGCAAAAACAAGGGTTATACTATAGCCTTTACCAAAAACAATTATTAGAAGAGGAAAAATCTGTTGCCTAGTTCGTATTTAATTTTTTCAATAGCTTTGTTAGTATTCCGAGTTAATTGTAAAATTGAATATTGATTGAAGATGGAAGAAAAAGAGAATTTTGATAGCAGAGATAATAATGATATCTTTTCTAAGGCAGTAAGAGCAGGAAAAAGAACCTATTTTTTTGATGTAAGGGCAACCAGAAACGAAGACTTTTACTTAACCATTACAGAAAGTAAAAGAGTATTTAATGAGGATGGAAGCTCAGGCTACAAAAAGCACAAAATATTTCTTTATAAAGAAGATTTTGAAAAATTCAGCGAAGGCTTAAAAGAGTCTTTTGTTAAGATTATTGATCTTCACAAAGAAAAGGGAGAAGAATTAGAATCTACAATTGAAAATAAGTTTACTGATATTTCATTTGACGATTTAGACAATCATACCCAAAAAGAAGAATAATTAAAATTCAATAAACTCTTCTAACTGCTGATTAATTGCTTTTAAGGTAGAATCATCAGTAATAGTAGTTGATGTAATCAATTCATCAATTCTTGAAATTGGAAGTTTATTTGGCAAAACACTTATTTTCAGGTAGTTTAAAACCCCAGTTAAATGATCCATCCCCCTAAGGTTTCCGGCTCTTCCGCTTGAAATGCCAACCAAAGCTGCCTTTTTGCCATAAATCTGTTTTGGGAAAAAACTGTCTAAAAAAGTTTTTAATACTCCAGGATAACTTCCATTATATTCTGGAATTAAAATAATCAGCTTTTGAGCAGGTACAATAAACTCATCAACAATTTTTTCTAGCAATAAATTTTCAACACCAAAAACAGCGTTGTTAAAAGCGAAATCTAAGGGCAAATTTTCCAGTCCTAAAAACTTTGCATCTTGCTGTTTTTCAGTCAACATATCTACATAATGTTTGGCAAAAACTTGGGTATAATTTTTAGGTCTATTGGTTCCAGTTATTACAGTAATCATATCAATTAACAGATTTTTGTTTAAAAATAGGCTTTCTTAAATCATATCTCCCCCACTATATAGGTGTACTTTTATACTCTCGTTTAGTATAGTGGTTTCACTTTGATTTTAAGAAACAACTTAACAAGCATTGAATTAAATAGTTGCAATAAAAATAAAAATGGGTAAAATAATAGCAATAGCAAATCAAAAAGGTGGTGTTGGTAAAACCACTACTGCAATTAACCTAGCAGGTTGTTTAGGTGTACTTGAACAAAAAATTTTGCTTGTTGATGCTGACCCTCAAGCCAATGCAACTTCTGGAGTTGGTTTTGACCCAAGAAATATTAAAACTAGCTTATACGAATGTATGGTTAGCGATGTAGAACCTTCTGATGTTATTCTGCATACCGATACTCCAAATTTAGATTTATTGCCAGGTCATATTGATTTAGTTGGAGCTGAAATAGAAATGATCAACCTTCCCAATAGGGAAAAAATGATGCGGGCAGTGCTTAATAAAGTTAAAGACAATTATGACTTTGTAATCATTGATTGCTCTCCTTCTTTAGGTTTAATTACTGTTAATGGCCTAACCGCTGCTGATTCTGTTATTGTTCCTGTGCAATGCGAGTATTTTGCCCTTGAAGGTTTAGGGAAATTACTAAATACAATAAAAATTGTTCAATCATTATTGAATAAAGATTTAGAAATTGAGGGAATGCTGCTTACTATGTATGACCAAAGGTTAAGATTAGCAAACCAAGTTGTAGAAGAAGTAAAAATGCATTTTCAAACTTTGGTTTTTGATACAATTATTTATAGAAATACAAAATTAGGTGAAGCTCCATCTTACGGAGAAACCATAATACTGCATGATGCAAGTAGCAAAGGAGCTGTAAATTATCTTAATTTTGCAAGAGAAATTTTGCAAAAAAACAATCTTACTAAAATAAGAGAAGAAGATAAATACATAGAAATTCCGGATGGTCAATAAAAAAAGAGCCCTTGGGAGAGGTCTTAGTGCACTTTTAGAAAACGCAAACACAGATATTACAACCAGATTTACTTCTGATGACAATGCCCCACTTGGAAGTATTGCGGAAATAAATATTTCTGCTATTGAAGCTAACCCCTTTCAACCAAGAAGTTTATTTGAAGAAGAAGCATTAGTTGAACTTTCTGAATCAATTAAAACATACGGAATTATTCAGCCTGTTACCTTACGTAAAATGGGCAACGATTCATTCCAATTAATAAGTGGTGAAAGAAGATTTAGAGCTTCACAAATTGCAGGATTAACTAAAATTCCTGCTTACATTAGAATTGCCGATGACCAAACCATGCTTGAAATGGCATTGGTAGAAAATATTCAACGAGAAAACTTAGATGCAATTGAAATAGCCATTAGCTACAAAAGATTAATGGAAGAATGTAATTTGACACAAGAAAGTTTAAGTCAAAAAGTATCTAAAAAAAGAAGCACCGTAACCAATTATTTAAGGTTATTAAAACTTCCTGCCGAAATTCAATTGGGAATTAGAAAAAATCTAGTTTCCATGGGACACGCTAGAGCCCTTGTAGCTATAGATGACTTTGATATTCAATTGAGTTTATTTGAGAGAATTATTAATGAACAACTATCCGTTAGACAAACTGAAGAACTCATAAGAGAGAAAAATACCCACAGTAGGCCTAAACCAGCAATAAAAAATTATCTAACAAACGATTTAGAGCATAGACGAAACTATCTTTCTGAACGTTTCTCAAATAAAATTGATTTAAAACGAAGCCGGTCAGGCTCTGGAAAGTTGGTAATCAACTTTAAATCTGATGAGGATTTAAATCTTATATTATCATTGTTGGAAAACAGCTAATGCTTAGGCAATTACCTATTTATTTTATATTATTTATTGCTTCAATCGGTGGTGTTTTTGCTCAGCAAATCAACTCAGATTCTACTCAGGTTGAAACAAAAGACCAACCATTACTTCACTCGCCAAAAAAAGCAGCAATTTATGCTGCAGCACTCCCAGGGTTAGGACATATTTATAATAAAAAATTCTGGAAACTACCTTTGGTTTACGGAGGTGTAGGAACTTCAGTTTATTTTATAATTAGAAATAATAACTTTTACAAAAGCTATTTTAAGGCTTACAAAGCAAGAGTTGATGACGATCCGAATACGGTAGATGTTTGGTATCCTAGTTTACCTGACGGGGTTGTTTTGCAAAATCTAGAAACAACAAGAACTTGGTTAGAAATATCTTACATCGCTACATTAGGAGTTTATCTTTTACAAATTGTTGATGCAACTGTAGATGCCCATTTTTTTGATTTTGATGTAAGCGATGACTTATCGCTTAATGTAACGCCTTACTTTAAAACTATGCCACATCAAGCAGCTGGATTAACCTTAACACTTAACATAAAAAAATGAATATTACCCTTATAGGCTATGGTAAAATGGGTAAAGAAATTGAAAAAATTGCCCTTGAGAGAAGTCATACAATAACAGGCAAAATAGGTCCTGAAAATCAAAAAGATTTAAAAACAAGTTTAGAGAACTCTGATGTTGCAATAGAATTTACTGAACCTGATGCTGTAATAAAAAACATTTCTCATTGTTTCGAGAATAATACTCCTATTGTAGTTGGCACAACTGGCTGGGGCGCGAATGAAGAGGAAGTGATTGAAGCATGTAAAAGTAAAAACCAAACATTATTTTTTGCAAGTAACTTTAGTGTTGGGGTAAATATATTTTTTGAAATTAATAGGCAATTGGCCTCAATGATGAATGATTTCGAAGATTATGAGGTAGCGATTGAAGAAATACATCATATACATAAAAAAGATGCTCCAAGTGGCACTGCAATTAGTTTGGCCCAAATTGTTTTAAATCAGCTAAAACGAAAAAATCTATGGAAACTGGATGAAGTTGGAAGCGGTATTATTCCAATAATCGCAAAAAGAGAAAATGAAGTTCCCGGCACGCATACTATTTCTTATGAAAGCCCAATTGATGAAATATCCTTTACCCACAAAGCAAAAGGCAGAAAAGGTTTTGCTATGGGAGCAGTATTAGCTGCCGAATTTGTTCAAAATAAAAAAGGTGTTTTTGGTATGAAAGACCTATTAAAATTATAATATCGCGTTAATTCTTGTTAACCTATACAACCTAATAAACAACCTAGTACTTTCTTTGAAACCTAAAATTGAATAATGAAAAGTTTTTTAGTTGCTTTTGCAGCCACTTCAATCATAGTTAGCCTTTACTTTATTTTTAAAAAAGCTGGGAGAAAAGGCTGGGAGGCATTTGTGCCCGGTTATAACTTTTTTGTTTGGCTAAAAATTATTGATAAACCTTGGTGGTGGCTAATTTTACTACTTTTTCCTGGTGTTAATATTTTAATGCTAATGGTAATGTGTGTTAACATAGCAACAGTTTTTGGCTTTAGAAATTGGCAACATGTTACACTTGCAGCCTTTACTCCTTACTTCTTTTTTCCATATTTAGCACAAGCCCAAAATTTAAAATTTGTTGGCCCTCTTGATAAAAAGAAATACAAAAGGTCAAGTCTTTTAGAATGGAGAGATGCTATAATTTTTGCCATTGTTGCAGCAAGTATTATCAGAACTTACTTTCTAGAAGCATATACAATTCCAACCTCTTCAATGGAGAAGTCTATGTTGATTGGCGATTATCTTTTTGTTTCTAAAATGAGCTATGGACCTAAGGTTCCTCAAACACCTCTTTCTTTTCCATTTGCACACCATACTTTGCCTTTTACCAATAATGTAAAAAGTTATTTAGAATCATGGAAATTGCCATTTACAAGACTACCAGGCTTTGGAAATATTGAAAGAAATGATGTTGTTGTTTTTAATTTTCCTGCCGGAGATACGGTAGTTTTAGCTCAGCAAAATGAATCTTACGAGCAAATCATAAGAGATTATTCATTCCAATTAAGACAAAACGATTTAGTTCAAAAAAAGGAAGTAAAAGAAAAGTCTTTTTACAAAAAAATGGCTCGAGAAGCTTTATGGAGAAGACAGGAAGTTACAGCTAGACCTGTTGACAAAAGAGAGAACTACATAAAAAGATGTGTTGCTGTTCCGGGTGATAAACTTCAGGTAAAAAAAGGCATTTTATTTATTAACGATGAAATGGCTGATATTCCAGAAGAGTTTCAATACAATTATATTGTTAAAACAAAGGATCAGATTAATAGAATTCGATTAAAAACTGATTATCTAGTTAATTATCAAGACCAAAGAAGAATAAAGGGTGGGGCAGGATATATTATTCCACTAACCTTTGAGAATTATAAAGCAATTAAGGAAACCCCAATTGTTGAAGAAATTGCTCCGGCTATTCACTTTGATCAAATTAAGAATTTGAACCATTGGGCAACACAATTTTTGGTTGAAATGGACCCAATGTATTATTCTCAATATAGAGGAGCAACCAACAGAATTTTTCCAAATGAAGAAGGATATAATTGGGATGTAGATAATTTTGGACCTGTCTCTATTCCTAAAGAAGGCGAAATCATAAATTTAACCTTAGAAAACCTGCCATTATACAAAAAAATTATTGCTGTTTATGAGGGTAATGATTTAAAAGTAGATGATGGTAAAATTCTAATTGATGGAGAAGAAACAACCAATTATACGTTTAAGATGAATTACTATTGGATGATGGGAGATAACCGACACAATTCTCAAGATTCTAGGTTTTGGGGCTTTGTTCCTGAAGACCATGTTGTTGGTGAGGCATCATTTATTTGGTTGAGTTTAGACCCTGAACTTGGCTGGTTTAACGGAAAAATTAGATGGGATAGATTGTTTAGTGGAATCGAATAACTCTTTACCCTTTCCATTATTTTGTTTAGGCCATTTGGCTTATTACCAAGCTTTAATGCATCAAAAAAATGTGGTTTTAGATATTTTTGAAACATTCCCAAAAGCAACCTATCGAAATCATTATTCAATTGTTAATAGCCAAGGGTTGTTAAGGCTTGCAGTGCCATTATCTTCAAGGTCATCTAAAGATAAAACCAAAGAAATTGAAATTGATTATAATGAAGATTGGGTAAATTATCATCTTAAATCAATAAAAGCGGCATACAGTTCAGCTCCTTTCTACATCCATTACATTGATGATTTAAAATCGATTTTAAAGGAAAAGCACAAGCATTTGCATAATTTAAATTATGCTTTACTAAACTGGACATTTGAAAAATTAGATATTAAGCTAAATTTTGAAATTTCAAATGATTTTCCTCAGCCTGAATTGAACGCTTATTGGCGTTTTGACAAAACCCCAAATAAACGTTCTTCAGAAATAAAAACTCCCTTTTATCCGCAGCAATTTGAAGATCGTTTGGGTTTTACTAATAATCTATCCATACTTGATTTACTGATGAATGAAGGCCCTGCAGCTAGGTTGTATTTAAAATCTTTTTAATCTCTAATCTGAATCATTAATTAGCATAGGTAATTTACCATCGGTAATAATCACTTTTGAATTATTTGACTTAGACAATTCCTTAAATGCCTCAATAGATTTAAACTGCAAAATCATAGGGTTTAAGCCTTCAGTAATTATTTTTTGAGCATCCCTCACACCTATCGCATCAATTTTTTTTCTGTCTGCTTCTAATTTTTCAGATTGTAAAACAAATTCCATTCTTTGTGCCTCCTGCTCTGCAGCCAACTTTGCTTCAATTGCAGTGGCCAAACTTGCTGGAAGTTGAATACTTTTCATCAATACTGCTTCAATCGTTATCCCTCTGCCTTCTAAATTTGTCATCATTTGTTTTTGAATTGCTTTTTCAATTGATGAGCGTTCTCCACTATGCATATCCTTAGCATAAAACCTTGATGTTACATCGGCAATAGCAGACCTAAAAATTGGAAGGATAACATTACTCTCAAAATTTGGCCCAATGGTTCTTAAAATATTTGGGGCCTGCTCAGGAATAATGCTATATAAAATTGAAATTTCTGACCTTATACTTAAACCTTCTTTTGATGGAATTACAATTGCAACTTCAATATTGTTAGTTTGAGTTGAAACTTTCCTAATGACAGTTGTAAAAGGAAAAAAACCGATTACACCTCCTTTATATACGTCTTCATTAAACTTTCCTAATTTTCTTTTAACCCCTACTTCACCTTCTCTAATTACTACACAACTCGAAAAAAAAGTTGGAATTAATAAAATCAATAAAATATTTGTGAGCTTTCTCATAACAATTAATTAAAATTTTTATAATAGTATTACTTTCAAACGAGTTAGTAATACAATTGTTTTATTCTTAACGCTTATTAACAATTACTTCAAGAATCTATAAAACCTAAATTTGTTTTGCAATATGACAAAATCAAGACGCTCATTTTTAAAAACATTAACAACTGCAGGGGCCGGTTTTGGGTTAATTCCAACTTTAGCTGCGCATGAATTAGAAAATCTTCAGCTTTTTGAGACTCTAAGTACTGCAGACCCTACCCAAAATGATGAAACATTTTGGCATTGGGTAAAACAAGCTTATACGGCTTCCTCTACTATTATGAATTTAAATAATGGAGGAGTTAGTCCACAACCCAAAGTGGTACAAGATGCTTTTGAAAGGTTTAATCAATTGGCCAACGAAGCACCTTCTTATTATATGTGGCGCATTTTAGATAAAGGCCGAGAAAGCTTAAGAGAAAAATTAGCAAGGCTTGCAGGTTGCAATGCTGAGGAAATTGTAATAACAAGGAATACTACCGAATCGTTAGCAACTATAATTTTTGGATTGCCACTAAAAAAGGGAGATGAAATTGTTCTTTCAAAATTTGATTACCCAAACATGAAGCAAGCCTGGTTGCAAAGAGAAACTAGGGAAGGAATTGTTTTAAAATGGGTTGATTTACCAATGCCTTGTGAAGATGATGAACAAATGGTTAGGGCTTATGAAAAAGAAATTTCAGCTAAAACAAAATTGGTTCATGTTACGCATTTGATAAATTGGACGGGCCAAATTTTACCTGTAAAAAAAATTGCTGATGTTGCTCATAAAGCTGGTGCAGAAGTCTTAGTAGATGGTGCTCACAGTTTTGCTCATATTGAATACAACATACCTGATTTAGGTGCCGATTATTTTGGAACAAGTTTGCATAAATGGCTTTGTGCGCCTTTTGGTACAGGATTAATGTACATCAAAAAAGAAAAAATCGGAAAAATATGGCCTGCGTTCTCCCCTCCAAATCCAAAATCTGATGATATTCGAAAGTTTGAAGCTCAGGGCACACGGTCGTTACCCGCAGAGTATGCTATTGGCCAAGCAATTGATTTTCACCTGACTATTGGTTCAAAAAGAAAAGCAGAAAGACTCCATTTTCTAAAGGAATATTGGTTGACAAAAGCTCTTGAAAATCCAAAAATTAAAAGCTACACTTCTTTAAACTCAAAATATAGCGGTGCTTTAGCTTCTATTGCAATTGAAGGGAAATCTAGAAATGAAGTTGTTAATGAATTAATGAATAAATACCAAATTCATACAACAAATGTATTTATTGAAAACGTTGATGGCGTTAGGATTACACCTCACGTTTATACAAGCTTAATTGAATTGGATAAACTAATAAATGCATTAAATCAAATTAGTGTTCTTTGATTTACATCGTTAGTTTAGAATAAAACCCAAACTAAGAATCAATAAAATATTCATGAAAAAATATTTACTTTATATTTTACTAATATCCTTTTTAATAAGTTGCTACCCTGAAGGAAGAGTTTTTACAGAACATCAAGAATTATCACCTGATGTAGAATGGCTCAAAAAAGATATTCGAACCTTCGAGGTTCCCATTGAAAATATTGAAAAACTATACAATCTTAGTTTATCGTTTCGATATGTACAGGGTTATCAATTTCAAGTTTTAAAGGTAAAAGTAATAGAGACCTCGCCTTCAGGTATTACAAAAGAATACTTTCATGATTTAAAGGTTATTTCTGATAAAGGTGAATATCTTGGAGAACCAGGATATGATATTTGGGATAGCGAACATTTATTTCAACCTAATAAAAAATATACCGAAAAGGGGATTTACACCTACACTTTGGAGCACAACATGCCATTAAACCCAATAATATTAGTAATGGAAATTGGGATGATTTTGGATGAAACAAAACCATAATTAATAAAATTTAAAACTCTTAAAGTTTGATTTTGTTATAGCGTATAAATATAAAATATGCTCTATTTAATTATATCCTTTCTTTTAAATATTAGTACCAATCCACAATTAATATTTGAATTTAATAAAGATTCTAATCTCTCTAATTGGAAAATAGTAAATGACGGTGTAATGGGAGGACTTTCTAAAGGAGGACTCGAATTAAATAATAAGGGTAAAGCTGAGTTTTTTGGTTTTGTTTCTTTGGAAAATAATGGTGGGTTTACCTCTTTAAGGTATCAGCCGAACCCAATTACTTTTGTAACTAAGAAAAAAGTTGTTTTAACCATAAAAGGAGATGGTAAAACCTATCAGTTTAGGGTAAAGAAAAGCACAAACGATTATGCTTCATTTATTACCACATTTAAAACTTCGGGTAAATGGGAAACTATAGAAATAACATTGGCTGATTTATATCCTTCTTGGCGAGGAAGAAAACTTGATCAACTAAATTTTTCTGGTGATAAAATTGAAGAAATTACTTTTCTGATTGCCAATAAAGTAGAAGAAAGTTTTAAGCTACAAATTGAAAAAATTGAACTGAATTAGTTCAATTAATCTTGCCACTCTGCAACAAAAAGATTTGTTTCTCTTGTTCCTCCGTTAAATCTGTTGCTTGAGAAAACTAAATACTTTCCATTGTTAGAAAAAACAGGAAATGCATCAAAAGTTTTGTCATGTGTAACTTGTTCCAATCCTGTTCCATCTAAATTAATCATGTATAAGTTAAAAGGAAAACCTCTTTCACTTGAATGGTTGGAAGCAAAAATTACCTTTTCGCCACTTGGATGAAAAAATGGACACCAGTTAGCCTGACCTAAATCAGTTAATTGTCTTAACTCGCTTCCATCTGCATTACATATATACAATTCCATATCTGTAGGTTTAACCAAACCTGTTGCTAATAAGTCTTTGTATTCCTTAACCTCTTCATCAGTTTTAGGCCTTGATGATCTAAAAATTAATTTGGTTCCATCTGGTGAAAAGAACGCACCACCATCGTAACCCAACTCATTGGTAATTTGCCTAACATTTTCTCCATCAATATCACAGGTAAATAGTTCTAAATCGCCTGTTCTCATTGAAGTAAAAACTATTTTATCTCCTTTTGGAGAAACGGTAGCTTCGGCATCATAACCCGGATTGTTGGTTAATTGCTTTTTGATATTTCCTTTTAAATCAGCAATAAAAATGTCGAACCCTTTATAAATAGGCCAAACATATTTTCCATCTTCTCTCCTCTCAGGAACCGGAGGGCATGCTTTATCTGCCAAATGTGTAGATGCATAAACTATAGTCGTATCACCTGGTAAAAAGTACGAGCAAGTTGTTCTTCCCTCGCCTGTGCTTAGCAGCATAGGCTTATTAGCAGATAAATCATCATTTTGCCAATCAAAATAAAATATTTGATCACATTCTAAATCCCATTTCGGGTTGGTAACTTGAAACACTAATTTGGTGTCGTCAAAACTCCAATAAGCTTCAGCGTTATCTCCTCCAAAACTTAATTGCCTTAATGTTTTAAAGTGCTTTTCATCAGGATGTATTATTGAATCTTTTGCAGTTTCTATTTTAGATTCTGATGCTATATTATTTACTTCTTCATTAGGTTTTTGGGGAGCAGAACATGCAAATGCTCCAACCAAAAAAAGACCAATTAATTTTTTCATTTTCAGAAATTTTGCGCGAAAGTAAGAAAACCAAAAACTTTAAAGCTTGATATTTGGTTAATATTGCATCGCAATTTTTTAATTTATGATAAAGACACTTTTACTCTCGATTTGTTTAACTTTTTCTTCAATAATATTTGCCCAATCAACCGCAGAAAAACAAAAATCAACACTTTTTAATTACGTTTCGTTTTTAGCTAACAACGATTTAAAAGGAAGAGAAACAGGAACAGAAGGCGAAGAAAAAGCTGCCGATTTTATTGCATCAAAATTTAAAGAAATTGGTCTTGAACCTTTTGAAGATGATGGTACATATTTCCAAGGATTTTCATTTAAAACAAAACCTCATCCTCACGCAAGTGAAAAAGAAATGGAAAATGCTGAACCTGTTTTGGGCAAAAATGTAGTTGGATTTATTGATAATAAGGCAGAATATACAGTAGTAATTGGTGCTCATTTTGATCATTTAGGAGAGGGGAATCATCAACATGGTAGTTTGTATTCGGGAGACGAACCAATGATTCACAATGGAGCAGATGATAATGCAAGTGGCACTGCAATAATTATGCTACTGGCTGAAGAGTTAAAAAACAGACCAGATTTAGCCAATAACAATTATATTTTTATAGCATTTAGCGGTGAAGAAAAAGGACTTTTTGGTTCAAATTACTTTTCAAAACACTCCCCTATTCCTACTGAGAAAATTAACTATATGATTAACCTAGATATGGTTGGAAGGTATAGAGAAGATAAAGGTTTGGCCATTAACGGAACTGGCACTTCGCCAATTTGGAGTGATAGAATTGAAAAGGTAAATAAACAAGGTATTACCATTGTTTCTGACCCTTCAGGAATTGGCCCTTCTGACCATACTTCATTTTACCTAAAAGATATTCCTGTTTTACATTTTTTTACTGGGCAACATGAAGATTACCACAAACCAAGCGATGATATTGATAAAGTAAATTTTGAAGGAATGGTCTTGGTAAACGATTTCATAAAAAATCTTGTAGCCGCCCTAAATTGGGAAGGAAAAATTGAATTCTCTAAAACGACACAAGAAAATTCTACCAAAGCTCCTAAATTTAGTGTAACGTTGGGAGTAATGCCCGATTACATGTACAGTGGCGACGGAATGAAGATTGACGGAATAATTGATGATAGACCAGGACAAAAAGCAGGTTTAAAAAGCGGAGATATTGTAACAAAAATGGGTGAAATTGAAGTTAAGGATATGCAAAGCTATATGAAGGCTCTTGGTGCTTTTGGTAAAGGTGATAAAGCTCCTATTGAAGTTTTAAGAGAAGGTAAATTAGAAAAGCTTGAGGTTCAATTCTAACAATAAATCATGCAATAGCTCGTTTTTTCTAAAACATAAAAATGAAAACTAAATCCTTAACAATGCTAATTTCAGCAATAGCATTAACCCTAATGAGCATTTCTTGTGTTAAGGACGAAAATTGCAACGAGAAAGTAGATAACAATTGCTTTTACACTATGGATTACAACCCTGTTTGTGGTTGTAATGACAAAACTTACAGTAATTCAGGTCATGCTGAATGCTCAGGGATCACGGATTATACAGAAGGTACTTGCAGGTAATTAACTTGCCAATGCCTGAAGGTAAGCCTGCTCATAAAATTTAGCCAACTGCTTCCAATCAAAATTTTCAGCAAAATCTTCTAATTTGTTTCTCATATCCATTCTTGCTCGTTTAGAAGTTTTTACAAAATTGAAAAGTAATTTTGCCAAATCATTTTCAGCACTTTCAGCTGTATTTCCATCCGATTTTAAAACATTAACACCAATTTCTTCTAATCCTTCTTGGTGATGCTTCATTACATAATTCCCAAAGCCACTTAAGTCTGAAGTTACTGTAGGTACCCCACGTGCAATACATTCCATTGGAGTGTAACCCCATGGTTCATAATAACTTGGAAATATACCCAAGTGACAACCTCTTACAAAGTCGTCATAATCAATACCAAATAAAGGGTTAGATGAAGAGATAAAATCAGGGTGATAAACCAATTTTACTTTATCTAACGGGCTGTTTAACATATTATCCCTTCTCATATGGTTTAAAACTTCATCATTAACATCATCCTTCAAATTATGGGTTACAATGAGCGGCCATTGGTTGCTTCGCCAAGCTTGCAAAGTTCTTCTATATCGAAGTTTCCAATAATCAGAAACCAAACTATTTAAATCAGGTAAACCATCATTTTTATTTGATGAGGCCGCAGTAAAAAATAACTTTTCTTCAACCTCCTGAGTAATAGCTTCGCAATCGTGTGAGATTTCTTCTAAAACCCCTCTGCTTTCTAAAACATTTGGATTTATTGACCAAGTTGGCTTTTTGGTTATTAAAAAGAAAACGACTGTAATATCAATGTCATTTTCAATCATCATTAAATTTAACTTTTTAAGAGCATTTAAAGTAATATCAAAACCTTTGTTTTTGTACTCATAACGACCCGAAGTAAAAAAGTATAAAGTATTATTTAAGTCAAATGTGTGATTTTGAAAGAAATGTCCAACGGTAAATCTGTGAATTTTAGATTTAAATTCATGATGCCGTTTATGCACTTCATGAAATGCAGCAAATCGATCAATATTTATTCCATTTGGAGTAACTACATCTGGTTTAACTTTAAGCAAAACCTCGCATTCCTTGACTGTTAAATCGCTTACAGTTGTAAAAACATCAGAATATTTACCGCCATAATGTTCTAATTCTGTTTGGGTTTGAATTCCAAATCTTTTAGATTCTTTCTTCCAGTCAAATTCGCCTAACCTTTCATAAAAGTTTTCTTCATTCATGGCTAAGTACCTGCCTAAAATTGTAGCATGAGTAGTAAATACCGATTTGAATTTTATGCCTTCGGCTTTGGCTAATAAGTTTCCGCCGACTGCCATCCATTCATGAGCATGAGAAATAACTTGTTTTGTGCCAATTAGACTTGGTTGACACAATACACTTAAAAATGTTTTTACAACATCGGCAAACATTAAGGTTTCATCAACCAACTTCTCTACATTATCGGTATGAATTTTATAAGCTTCAAAAAATGATTTTTTAATGTTGTCAAGCTTATTAAAAACCCTATCAGGATTAATTAAAATAACTTTAGGTTTACCTGTTACCAGCCACCTGCCGTATAGAATATCAAATCCCATAGCTCTCATTTTTTCTGTTGCTTGAAATAAAACATCGGTTGGGTCGGAAATAATATCAATTTCGGCTTTTACTTTGGGATCTAAATAAGGCCCTATTAAACCATATTCATCTCCCCAAATACTTCTTACAGCAGGAAGTTTTGACCTTATTACAGTATAAATTCCGCCTTGTTGGTTACAAACCTCCCACGAAATTTCTAAAAGTAGCGCATCTGCAGTATTCATATTTATGTAATATTTGTTTTATGAAAGGTAAAAATATCTCTTTATTGCGGTTTTTTAAGAAAAACAAAAGGGTATTTATTATCTATTTGAAAATGGTAATGAAACCAATATTTTTTTGGTTAATATTTTCACTTTTTTACTTTCTAGGATTTGCCCAAGAAAATATTAACAACGAAATAGATCTTTACAATAATTTAAACCAAGTTGCAAATGCTAGCAGGACAAGTGGAAATGCAGCCACAGGTATTGCCTATGATAATAGGTATGAGGGCATTAAAGGAACCCCCTATTGGTTTGATGATTGGAGCACTGGTAAGGTTGATTTTATGGGTTTTAAATCTTTTGAAAACGTTTTACTTAAATATGATGTTGTAAACCAAAAGGTTGTACTAAAAATTCGTAAAGATTCTATTGAATATATTGTAGAGCCTGAAATAATAGAACGGTTTTTTACAACTTACTTAGGAGTTGAAAGTCGCTTTGCAAAATTTGATAAATTTTTATTTGATAAACCTCAAGACCAAACAAAATTCTACCGTGTAGTGCATGATGGCGAAATTCCTGTTATTCAAGAAATAACAAAAAACCTTAAAAAAGCAGATTTTCAAGGTGCCTATGCTTCTGGAGAAACTTTCGACGAATTTATTAAGAAGGAAAATTACTTTATCCTTCTTCCTAATGGAAAGTTTAAAGAAATAACCTTAAAAGAAAAATCGGTAATGAAATGCCTACCCGCTTCAAAAGCTAAAATATTTAAAGAATATTTTGAAAAAAATAAGGGAAAACTAAAAACAGAAAAAAACCTAAGTTTAGCATTAGAATATATTGAGCAATACTAGTTTAATCCTATTATTAATTTTTGTTTTTCACCCGTTTTTCCTGAGTAAAACAAATTATCTACCCGGCCTGCTGCTGTAACTCGAAAACAACTAATATGCTGTGAAAATACTTCGGGCTTCATTATGGACTTACCGAGTAACATTCGAGCACATTCTTGAATTCCTTCGGTAATCGATGGGTGTGGATGAATAAGGTCTGCCAATTCCCTAATGCCTAAGCCTTGTTTTATAAGCAAAGCAACATATCCAATGGTACTAGATGCATGGTTTCCTAAAACCCGCATTCCCAAAATTTTCATTTCATCATCATCAGAAACCAAAATTTTAAAATAACCTTCTTGTTTTCTCATTGCAATTGCTCTATTTACAAACTTGAATTTCATGCTTGCAACCCTGTAACCAATGCCGCTGCTTTTTGCAGCAGTTTCATTCATACCAACTCCTGCTACTTCAGGATTTAAAAACATTATAGTAGATATATTATTATAAGTCATCTCAAAATCAGGAGTGCCAAACATTCTTTCAACAGCATATCTCCCCTCCATCTCTGCAATATTTACTAGTGCAATATCTGCTGTAAAATCTCCAATAGCATAAATATTAGGTATTGATGTTACTGTATCTTCATCAATAGCATATCCTCTATTATCTAGTTGTACCCCAACTTCTTTTAATCCAATATTTTCAACATTAGGCACTCTTCCTATAGAAATTAATGCTTTCTCAACAGTATAAGTCTCCCTTCTACCATCCTTTAAACTTATTGTATATTCAACCTTTCCATTTACAATTTTCATTTCCTCAAAATTTGATTCGTGATGAATTGTTACGCCATTTGATTCTAAATTTCTTGCTACCATATTTGAAATATCAGCATCTTCAAAAGGCAGAATTCTTTCTGCTTTATCTATCATATAAACTTTAGTTCTTCCAAAATTTGAGAAAATCGTAGCAAATTCAGTTCCTATTACACCAGCCCCTAAAATTACGATGCTTTTAGGGAAATTTGGAAAGGAACCTACTCCATCGCTGGTTACAACAATTCTTTCATCAATGGGAAGGGATTCTAATTTTCGGGGTCTGCTTCCTACAGCCAGAGCGATATTATCAGCAAAAAATTCTATCGATTTATTATCTTCAGTTTCAACTAAAACAGTATTTTTTGTAATCAACTTACCTGTACCATGAATATAGGTGAGATTTCCTCTTCGGCAAAAGTGATCGATTTGCTCTTTGAGTTGGGCATACTTTTCATGCATGGCTTTCCTCATTTCACCAATAACATCTTTGTAAATTAGTTCACTATCATAAACAGTAAAGCCATTATTTAAACTCTTGGTTATTTTGTAGGATTCACTCATTTCCCACAGGGTTTTAGATGAAAGGGCTCCATTAAAAACGCCTGCACCTCCCACCCTATTTTTTTCAATCAATAAAACTCTTTTACCGAAGTCTAAAGCTCTCATTGCTGCAGCATAACCTGAAGGTCCTCCTCCAATTACACAAAGGTCGAATTTATCCATTGTTAATGATTTTGGTTTTATAAATTTATGATTTTCAGGGAGAAAAGAATAAAAAAAGAGATTTATTCTTTTTAAAGTTTATAAATTCCAAGTGTACTAATCACACTATATTTGCACCTCTTTTTTAAAAGTCTTAATCGAGGGGCTAACAAATAAAATGAATACATTGACAAACAATAAGTTAAATATTGAGGAACTTGCTGAAAACCATATTGGTACAAATATCGAAACTCCTCTAAGGCCAGATGCCTTTGAACTTTCTAACGAAGAAAAAATTGCCCGAGTTCAAAAAAGTTTTACAGAAATAATGGAAACCTTAGGACTTGATTTAACTGATGATAGTTTACAAGGCACTCCAAAAAGAGTTGCAAAACTCTATATTAATGAGTTTTTCTCTGGATTAAGTCCCGAAACAAAACCAGATGCTACAATATTTGAAAATAAATTCAAATACAATCAGATGTTGGTTGAAAAAAACATCCGCGTTGTAAGTAATTGTGAACATCATTTTTTGCCCATTATTGGAAAGGCTCACGTTGCCTATATTTCAAATGGAAATGTAATTGGTTTATCAAAAATTAATCGAATTGTTGAGTATTACTCTAAAAGGCCTCAAGTGCAAGAAAGATTAACAAGGCAAATATTAAACGAGCTAAAACTAGCTTTAAATACTGAAGATGTTGCGGTTGTTGTAGATGCAAAACATCAATGCGTAACCATTAGAGGAATTAAAGATGAAAATAGTAGTACAGTTACGATGGAGTACTCAGGAAAATTTTTAAATGAAGACGTAAAAAAAGAATTTTTAGGTTACGTCAATATGGAATTATAAAAACCTCCAACAATCTTATGGAAATAAAAGAAGCACTTAAACAGCTTAGTATTTTCAATACTTTAACCAGAAAAAAAGAGCTTTTTAAACCCTTAAACGCACCAAATGTTGGGCTTTACGTTTGTGGACCAACTGTTTACAGCGAAGCTCATATCGGAAATGTTAGAACATTTGTAACCTTTGATATTGTTTATAGATATCTTTCTTTTTTGGGGTATAAGGTTAGGTATGTAAGAAACATTACTGATGTAGGACATCTGGTGGACGATATAGATGAAGGTGAGGATAAGATTGCTAAAAGAGCAAGATTAGAAGAATTAGAACCAATGGAAATTGTGCAGAAATACACAAACAATTTCCATGATGTAATGGCACTTTTTAATGCAATTCCTCCAAGCATTGAACCAACAGCAACAGCCCATTTAATTGACCAAATTGAAATGGTTAATAGAATAATAAAAAACGGCTTTGCTTATGAGGTAAATGGCTCTGTTTACTTTGATGTAGAAAAATATAATCAAGGACATCCTTACGGGATTTTATCTGGAAGAAAAATTGAGGATTTAATTGCAAATACAAGAGAATTAGATGGTCAGTCTGATAAAAAAAGTCCGTTAGATTTTGCTATTTGGAAAAAAGCAGAAAAAGGTCACATTATGAGATGGCCTTCTCCTTGGGGTGATGGTTTCCCCGGTTGGCATTTGGAGTGTTCTGTAATGAGCACAAAATATTTAGGGCAAACTTTCGATATACATGGAGGTGGTATGGATTTAAAGTTTCCGCACCACGAATGCGAGATTGCTCAATCTGTTGGTGCTGATGGAAAAGCTCCTGTAAGGTATTGGATGCATGGAAACATGCTAACATTTGAAGGATCTAAAATGAGTAAATCTTTAGGAAACACTTTTTCTCCTTTAGAGTTGGTAAAGGGAGAACACAAGCTTCTTGAACAAGGTTATTCGCCAATGACTGTAAGGTTTTTCATGCTTCAGAGTCATTATGCAAGTACTTTAGATTTTTCTAATGAAGCCTTAAAAGCTGCAGAAAAAGGTTATGCTCGTTTAATGAATGCTTTGGGAAATTTAAATCGTATAGAATATAAATCTTCTAATTCAAAACAAGATAAAGATGAAGAGATTAATCAATTATTAGACAATCTTTTCCTTGAGTTGAATGACGATTTTAATACTGCCAAAACCATTGCTGTATTGTTTGATTTAAGTTCTTTCATTAATTCAATTTACGATAGTAAAATTAATATCGGTTCTATAAATCAAGATACATTTAGCCGATTAAAGGAAACTTTTAATAAATTCATTTTCGATGTTCTTGGGCTTCATGAAGAATCTACTTCAGATAATGCGGCATTAGACCAAGTAATGCAGGTTTTAATTGATTTAAGACAAAATGCTAGGGAAAATAAAGATTGGGCGTTGTCTGATAAAATAAGAGACGAATTGGCCAAAGCAAACATTCAAATAAAAGACGAAAAAGGGAGAACAACCTACGTTATATCTAAATAATTATGATTTTATCAGGAAAGGAAATTGCGAAACAGCAAGGTGGGAATATTATTATAGAGCCTTACAATCAAAATCAGTTAAATCCAAATTCATACAATCTTAGGCTGCATAAAGATATTTTGATTTATGACAATCATGAATTGGATATGAAAAAAGAGAATACCGCTTCTGCAATGGTAATTCCTGATGAAGGATTGTTACTAGAAACTAACAAACTTTATTTAGGACGAACAGAAGAATTTACATCAACTAAAGGTTATGTTCCAATGCTTGAAGGAAGGTCTTCAATAGGCCGACTTGGACTTTTTATTCATGTAACTGCAGGTTTTGGAGATGTTGGTTTTAGTGGTTTTTGGACCTTAGAAATGTTTTGTGTTCAACCAATAAGAATTTATGCTGGAGTAGAAATTGCTCAAATTTATTACCATAAAATTGATGGTGAATATGAGTTGTATGAAAGCAAAAAATACCAAAACAATGCTGGCATTCAACCTAGCCTATTATTTAAGGATTTTTTATAAAACTTAAAGTTTAAACCTTGTAGGATCTGTATCCTTGTCAAATTGAAAATTTGAAATAGAAACTGTATTCTTAAAGTAGAACTCACCGCCCCAAGGATGTTTTATTTTTCTGTATAAATATCCGTGATGCTCATTATCAATTACTACCCTATAAGTAATAACTTTTTTACCTTGATTTATTATTTCTTCTGTAACTCCAACAGGATATTGATCTTGAAGTTCTAGATAAAAATAAGGGTCTGATAAATTTGCTTTTGTCAAGTCAAACTCGTGATTTTCATCATCATAATTTGCGGTTTTTTCGCTAGAAAATGATTTTGAAGTTGTATGAACATCATCTTTTTTAAAGTCTTTTGAATACTCTTTTTTAACTGGAACAACTGTTTGTGGTTTTTCTACAACCTTTTTTTCAGGAGCTTCAAAAGTTGTTTTCTTTTGTATTTCGGCAGTACCCGTTTCGCCCGTAATTTCTTTGTAATTGGTTGTTTTCTTATCTATCTCATCAAAGGTTGGCTTGGTTGCAACTGCAGTGCCTGTTTCACCAGTAACAGTTGACTTTTCAGGAGGACTTCCTGTTTTTCCAGAAACAGCCTTAAATTTTGGTGGCTCAGACTTGGAAGGTGTAAAAGTATTGTTAGCCTTTTCAATATTATTAGTTTCTTTTTCCGGAATCTTTTTCTCAACTTCAGGTTTTGATTCCACTTTTTTAGTTTGCTCAGCTAGTTTTTTTGCTTCTGCTTCTTTTTCCTCTTTTTTGGCTTTTTCTTCAGCTTCCTTTAAGGCTTTTTCTGCAGTTAGTTTTTGAGCTTCCTCCTCCTTTTGTTTTGATTCTTCGGCTACTTTTTCAGACTCCTCTTTTGCTTTTGCTTCCTTTTTTGCTTGCTCTTCTTTTTCTTCTTCTATTTTTTTGGCTTCTTCAGCTGCTTTTGCGCTTTCTTCAGCTTCTTGATCTTTCTTTTCCTCTGCCAACTTTTTAGTCTCAGCTTCTTCTTTTGCCTTCTCTTTTGCGGCTGCATCTTTTGCCTCTTCTTCCGCTTTTGCTTTTGCTTCAGCTTCTTGAGCGGCCTTTTCTTCTGCCAACTTTTTAGCTTCGACTTCTTCTTTTAATTTAGTTTCAGCTAGTTTTTTGGCTTCTTCCTCTTCTTTAGCTTTTGCCTCTGCCAATTTTGCGTTTTTTTCTTCTTCTAACTTTTTTTCTAACTCTATTTTTGCAGTTTCTACCTCAGATTCTTTTTCTTTTTTAGCGGTTTCAATTTCCTTATCCAAATTTTGTATTTCTTCAGAATCGGGTTTTAACTTTTTTGCTCTATCTAATGCTGAACTTGCACCACCGAAGTCGCCCTTGCTGTATGCTTTAGAAGCTTCTTTTATTGCTGTTTGAAAATCTTTTTCATCCTGTTTTCGTTTGGTATTAATTTTTTCCTCCATTTCAACAATCTTCTCATATAGGCCAAGGTTGTAATTTGCATTCCAATCAAAATATCCAGTTTTTGAATCAAAGAAAATTTCACCGACAGGCTTATCTAACGCAGAGTAATCAATACCTTCTACAAAATGAAGCATTGAAACTTCCCAAGAAGAATATTTTTGACCAACAGAAACTTGGTCTTTGGTTACTCCAGATGCTTTTACACTTATTTTCTTGGTGGCGTAACCACTTTTTTGAAACTCTATTATATAATCTTTTCCGTAATCTAATTCAACAAAAAACTCACCATTCCCATCAGATACATCTGTTTTAATTTGAGTTCCTCCAGATTTTACAATTACCTTAACTCCGGCCATAGCATCTCCGCCTTCACTTAAGTTACCAAAAGCCTCAAAATGCTCAGGTTGGCCAATTGCAATCAATGTTGCAAATGCAAAAAATATTAAAAATAGATATTTCAAAAATTATTTTTCTTCGTCAAAACTTGGTGCAAAATCGTATTCAGTTGCGGTTAATAACTCAAATTGTAAGCCAGTAATATTTACACCATTGCGAAAATAGTATTTACCGCCCCATTCGTGCACAACTTTTCTAAATATTACAGGATTTACTCCTTCTATAATTACCTCTCTAGTGATAATGTAATAGCGATTTTTTTGTTCAAAATTTTCTTTTACAATTTTCGGAATTGCATTGTAAGCGTTAACAAGTAGTGCATCATAATTTGAAATAGTTTTTTTATCCTGTTTAGGAATTAAATCTTCAATAGGTTTGGCTCTTTCTTTCAAGGCTTCAAAACCTGAGGAATAATTTTCAATTCTGTTTTGTAAGGCTTCCTCTCTTTTTTCTTTGAGTTCCATTTCAAAGTTTGATAAATCATCTTTTATTAGCTCAAAGTAACTTGCATCCCAATCAAAAAAACCTGAAACTTCGTTAAAATAAATCTCACCAACCGCCTCATCCAAAATTGATGCATCTACTCCTGCAACCTCTTTGAATAAATAAACTTCCCAGTCGCCAAACTTTTGAGCAAATGAAACATCTTCTCTTTTTATGCCTCCTGCTTTAATATTTACAATTTTTTGATAATATTTATTTTTTGAAAAAACCAAAACGTAATCATGGTCATAGGGCAATTTAAAATGATACTCCCCTTTATTTTCTGTTCTATATTTTTCGAATAAAGAATCCTCCTGAAAAATTTCTATTAAAACGTTCTTTAATGGCTCTTCCTCCTCTCCAAATATTTTACCATCAACATTAATTTGTTTTGGTTGAGAAAATAGAATGAAACCATAAAAAATAAAAAGAATGGTTATTTGAAACTTCATGTAAAGATTTTACGGAAAAGAAATGCTTTAGTTTAGGATAATTATAACAAAAATGTGCAATTGATTTATAAAAACAAGCTTAATTTTATTCGAATTAAAATTCAAATAATTGAATTTCAATTATAATAAAAACAAAAAAAGCCTTTTACTTGCATCACTTTTTTTACTTTTAGAAACTCAAAAATTAATTTATGAAAAATCTATTTGCTTTTGCTCTAATTTTTTCAACCTGCTACAGCTTATCAGCGCAGGAACCAACAAAAGCCGATCACCCAAAAAGAGTTTATTTAAATGATGGCAATACATATGTTCAAAAAGAATTACCTCTTTATTTAAAATTCTCAACTGAACCAAGTGGTCAAAATTACGACTTGAAAAGTAAGGCCACTGCAGCTTATGCAGACCCTATGTACCTTGATACTGAAGGAATAAATTACATAAGGAGCAAATGGGCTGTAGATAAAAACACCAAAAAGACTGCATCACCTCAGCAGGAGGTTCTTTATGAAGTTTATGCAGATGGTTTAGCTCCAATTACTTCATCGAAATTTTCTGGTGCTCCTGTATTTAGAAAAGATAAAACATATTATGGTAAAGGTTTAAAAGTAGATTTAACCTCAACCGATGGAGTTTCAGGAGTTGAAAAAATACATTATGCTTTGGGTGGAAACTACCAAGATTATGGCTCAACTTTAAACCTAGATTCTGAGAAAGAGCATACTTTATATTATTATTCGAATGATAATGTTGGGAATGCAGAAAAAACAAGAGAAAAAACGTTTGTTGTTGATTTAACATCTCCAACATCCAGAAGTGAAATTGAAGGAATTGTATATCAGGGTAACATTTTGGCTCCATCTACAAAATTTGTTTTGAGCTCTACCGATGGCCTTTCTGGTGTAAACAGAACCTATTACTCTTTTGATAGCGGTAATGATAGAAGTGGCAATACAGTTACAATGGCTGGTTTAAAAGATGGAGACCATACGCTTAATTTTTATGCAATTGATAATGTTAAGAACACAGAAACAAAAAGCACTTTCAACTTTTATTTGGATTTAACTCCCCCTGAAACGCAAAACGAAATTGTAGGAGATCAGTTTAAAGGAAATTATACCTATGTTTCTTCAAGAACTCAAATAAAACTTTCGGCTACTGATAATAAAGCAGGGGTAAAAAATATTTACTATAGAATAGATGGTGGCGAAAGAGCAACTTTTGGAAGTAATTTTAATTTACCCGATGTTTTGGGAACTCATTCAGTTAAATATGATGCAAATGATAATGTTGAAAATCTATCGGGTAATACATTTTTAAATGTATTTGTTGACAATAAAGCTCCTGAAACAGGCATTTCTTATGGTAACCCTCAATTTTTTAAAGAGGGTGATTTGTATATTAATAAAGACACTAAAATTAAATTAACATCAAGAGACCCTCATGCCGGAGTTCAAAACACAAAATATGCAATTGATGGAGGTTCTATGATGGATTACGCAGAATTTACACTTCCAAATGAAGGACCTCACACACTTACTTTTAAGGCAACTGATAACGTTAATAATGAGGAACAGCAAAAAGAAAGTAAATGTCATGTTGATAACACTCCACCTGTTATTTACCACAACTTTAGCATTGAGCCTACAGAGAAAAAGGATAAAGGTGGTGAATCGTTAAATGTTTACCCAAATTATACAAGATTGTATTTAGGCGCAACAGATGAAAAAGTAGGAACAGAAAATATCTTTTATTCTATTGATGGCGGTGCATTAACTCTATATTCAAGTCCGCAAAGTTTAGATATTTCTGAATTAAATCGTTTTGCGAAAAAGAAGCTTTATGAAGTTAGAATTGTTGCAAAAGATAAATTAGGAAACGAAAGTGAAAAAACTATTAAGTTTTATATTGGAAGAGAATAGTTAAGAACTTCAAAACAAAAAAGCCTGTTTCATTAATTTGAACCAGGCTTTTTTTGTGCTTTTTGTTACCAAATTTTCATTTTAGTTTCTATTATTTTGAAACAACCTTATACAAACCAAAATGAATAATTTAATTAAGTTAAGCGTAGTATTTTTTTCTTTAGTCTTAATTGGCTGCCAAAGCAATAACCAAGAAAAAACAGACGTTGAAAGTAAAATATCAGCTGAAGTTTTCGATACCAAAAACCCTATTGATGGTAAAAACTTGATGATTACAAATTGCTACGCTTGCCATGGAAACAGTTCGCCAGAAACAAAAAGAATTGCACCTCCTTTTTATGGTATAAAAATCCATTATAAAGAATTTTATAAAACCGAAACAGAATTTGCTTCTGCTTGGATTAGTTATTTAGAAAATCCCGATAGTGCAAGTTCCCTTATGCCAAAAGCAATTGATAATTTTGGTATAATGCCTAAATTCGGCTACAATGCTTCCGTTATTGAAAAAATCGCTCATTTTATTTTTAATAACGATATGAAAAAAACATATGAATTAGATTCAACTTCAGAAGAAAAGGTGCTTGATCCAAGGGAACAAGGAAAAAAATATGCTTTATCAACCAAAGCTCAATTAGGAAAAAATTTAATGATGGCTATAAAAGAACAAGGAACTTCAAATGCAGTTAGTTTTTGTGCTGTTCACGCTTATCCAATTACCGATAGTTTAGCAAAAGTTTATGATTTAAGTATCAAAAGAGTTTCTGATAAGCCAAGAAACCCTCAAAATAAAGCCAATGAAACTGAACTTGGGTATATCAATCATTTTAAAACCTCTTTAGATAAAGGTTTTGATATAGAAGCGATGGTTGAAGAAACTGATGAATTGGTAAATTTTTATTATCCTATTATTACCAATCAAATGTGTTTACAATGTCATGGTGAACCTGGAAAAAATATTGATAACGCAACCCTTACCCAACTAAAATCTCTGTATCCGTTAGACAAAGCTTTGGGCTATGATGAAAATCAAATTAGAGGTATTTGGAGTATTAGTTGGAAAAAAGAAGGCTAATTTTATAAGTTATTTTCTTTCATTTCATAGGCCAACATGGTGTTTAATAGCAACCCCGCCCTCGTCATTGGGCCAACTCCACCAGGCACAGGAGAAATGAAAGAAACCTTTTCTTTTACATTTTCAAAATCCACATCTCCAACCAGCCTATACCCATTTTTCTTAGAAGCGTCTTCAATTCTATGTATTCCTACATCAACAACTACTGCTCCTTCTTTTACCATATCAGCTTTTACAAAATGTTCCTTACCAATAGCTGCAACCAAAATATCAGCCCGCTGGGTATGTAATGCTAAATCTTTTGTTCTAGAATGAACTAGAGTAACCGTACAGTTACCTGGATTAGATTTTCTACTTAATAAAATAGACATTGGAGTTCCAACAATATTACTTCTGCCAATAACTACACAATGCTTGCCTTCAGTTTCGATATTATTGCGCTTGAGCATTTCAACAATTCCATAAGGAGTTGCAGGCACAAATGAAGGCAAACCCAAAACCATTTTACCAACATTTACAGGATGAAAACCATCTACATCTTTCATTGGATTAATGGCTTCGATTATCTTGTTTTCGTTGATATGCTTTGGAAGTGGCAATTGAACAATAAATCCGTCAACTTCAGGATTATTATTTAATTCCTCAACTTTATTTAGTAATATTTCTTCTGTAACATCTGTGGGTAATTCTATTAAACTAGACCCGAATCCGATTTTCTCGCAATCTTTTACTTTGGCATTAACATAAGTTAAACTAGGGCCAAAACCTCCTACCAAAATAGCAGCCAAATGAGGGGCTCTTTTGCCTTGTTGTTTTAGTTTATTTACTTTTTGTGTTAATTCTTCCCTTATTGCAAAGAAGGTTTCTTTTCCGTTTAATAATTCCACTTTTAATTCATTTTGGGCATGTTTGGCATGTTTTTCATGCGCTGCATCATTTTTGCCATATTGTTTTTATTGGTCATCAGTTTCATAACCTTTCTTGTTTCTCCAAACTGCTTAATAAGCTTATTTACTTCAGCAACATCAGTACCCGAGCCATTTGCAATTCTTTTCCTTCTGCTTCCATTTAAAATGGATGGGTTTTCCTTTTCTTCCTCTGTCATTGACATAATTATGGCTTCTACTCCTTTAAAAGCATCATCATCAATATCAACATCTCTTAGTGCTTTTCCTACTCCTGGAATCATTCCTGCTAAATCTTTGATGTTACCCATCTTTTTGATTTGCTGTATTTGCTTGTAAAAATCGTTAAAGTTAAATTGGTCTTTTGCTATTTTCTTTTGAAGTTTTTGGGCTTCTTTTTCGTCAAATTGTTCTTGAGCTCTTTCAACTAAAGAAACAATATCACCCATACCCAAAATACGGTCTGACATACGCTGAGGATAGAACACATCAAGTGCATCCATTTTTTCGCCAGTACCAACAAACTTTATAGGTTTATTAACAACAGAACGTATTGAAAGCGCAGCTCCACCTCTTGTATCACCATCTAATTTGGTAAGGATAACACCATTAAAATCAAGTTTATCATTAAATTCTTTTGCAGTATTCACAGCATCTTGCCCTGTCATACTATCAACAACAAAAAGAATTTCGTTCGGATTAACTGCTTGTTTAATAGATGTAATTTCCTGCATCATTTTCTCATCAACAGCTAACCTACCTGCGGTATCTATAATTACAGCGCTAAAACCATTTTCTTTTGCATACCGAACTCCATTTTTTGCAATTTTAACTGCATCCTGATGGTCTCTTTCTGAGTAAACTTCAGTATTGGTGATTTCACCAATAACATGTAACTGATCGATTGCAGCAGGGCGATAAACATCACAAGCAACCAATAATGGACGTTTATTTTTCTTTTTTAAATAAACTGCTAATTTACCTGAGTGGGTTGTTTTTCCTGAACCTTGTAGTCCTGCCATTAAAATTACAGTAGGGTTACCTGAAGTATCAATATCCACTTTATCACCTCCCATTAACTGGGAAAGCTCATCATGGGTAATTTTAACAAGTAATTGGCCAGGCGAAACTGCGTTTAACACATCTTGTCCAAGTGCTTTTTCTTTAACCTGATCTGTAAAGGTTTTTGCAATTTTGTAATTAACATCGGCATCTAAAAGTGCTCTTCTTACATCTTTTAAAGTTTCGGCAACATTTATCTCTGTTATTTGCCCTTGACCTTTAAGTATTTTAAAACTCTTTTCTAACCTATCTTGTAGATTCTCAAACATAAATTTTAGCTTTTGCTGTTACAAAGATAACAATGCCATTTTTAGGATTACATCCTTTCTGGAACATCGATTCCTAACAATTTCATTCCTGATTTTATTACTTTACCACATTGATCAGATAAGGTAATTCTAAAATCTTCTTTTTCATTTCCAAATATTTGAATTGATTGATAAAATTGATTGTAATTTTTTACCAAATCGTAAATGTAATTTGCAATAATTGCAGGTGAATAACTTTTTCCTGCTTCTTTAATAATTTCAGGAAATTGATTTATTTTTTTTATTAATTCTCTCTCTTCCTTTTCTAAAATAAAAGATTCAAAACCTGTTTTTTGAAATTTACCTTTTCTTCTCTTAAGGGCTTGAATTCTTGCATAAGTATATTGAATAAAGGGGCCAGTATTGCCATTAAAATCTACTGATTCTTCAGGATTAAAAAGCATTCTTTTTTTAGGATCAACCTTTAGAATAAAATATTTGAGAGCCGCCAAACCAACATTTCTGTAAAGGTTTTTCTTTTCGTCATCAGAAGCATCTTCTAACTTACCTAACTCCTCACTTGTTATTTGAGCAGTTAAAAACATATCTGCCATTAAATCATCTGCATCTACAACAGTACCTTCTCTACTCTTCATTTTACCTGATGGCAAATCAACCATTCCATACGAAAGATGAAAACAGTTTTGAGCAAAATCATAGCCCAGCTTTTCTAATATTTTAAAAAGAACTTTAAAGTGATAATCTTGCTCATTACCAACTGTATAAATTAGTTGGTCCATGGCAGGGAAATCGGCTTTTCTTAAAACTGCAGTTCCTATATCTTGAGTCATATAAACTGCTGTTCCGTCTGACCTTAACACTAATTTTTCATCAAGTCCATCAGAAACGAGGTCAATCCAAATACTTCCATCTTCTTTTTGATAAAACAACTTTTTATCTAATCCCTTTTGAACAATCTCTTTTCCTAACAGAAAGGTTTTACTTTCATAATAGAGTTTATCAAAATCAACACCCATTGTTTTATAGGTAACATCAAAACCAGTGTAAACCCAATTATTCATTTTTTGCCACAAGGCAACAGTTTCAGTATCATTTTGCTCCCATTTAAGCAGCATTTCTTGTGCTTTTTGAATTAAAGGCGCTTTCTTTTTTGCTTCTTCTTCCGAAAAACCATCTGCTATTAGCTTAGAAATTTCCTTTTTATACTCAGAATCAAATTTTACATAATAATTTCCAATTAGCTTATCACCTTTTAAACCTGTGGTTTCTGGAGTTTCCTCATTTCCATAAAGCTGCCAAGCAACCATAGATTTACAAATATGTATGCCTCTATCGTTTATAACTTGTACTTTTTTTACATCATGTCCATTTGCTTTTAAAATTTCTGCAACAGAATATCCTAAAAAATTATTTCTCAAATGCCCTAAATGAAGCGGTTTATTTGTATTTGGCGATGAATACTCTACAAGAATTGTTCTTCCACTAGAGTTTTGATTTTCAAATCCCCAATTATCTGATTCTATCTGCAGCTTAAATTGGTTTTTCCAAAACGCATCGGTTAGTTTTAAATTTAAAAAACCTTTTATTACATTAAATGATTCAATTTCAGAAATTTCATTTTCTAGTATTCCACCAATTAATTTACCTGTTTCTTCCGGACTTTTTCTTGCAGTTTTTACCAATGGAAAAACAACCAAAGTAATATCACCTTCAAACTCTTTTCTTGTTTGTTGAAATTGAATTTGATCCTCATTAAAATCAGTATTAAATAACTGATTAACTGCAGTATGTACTAATCTAAATAAATCTATCATTTAATTATTTTGTTAGTGCTAATAGATCAGGGGTTAATGCTTCAATTACATCAAATGCTGCTTCTGCCATTGCATTTTTCTTTTCATCTAAAGTTGGGTTTACCTCTACAATTTCGAAACAACAAACCTTACCAGTTAGCAAAAATTCTCTAATAATATCAATAACTTGAGGTTGTAATATTCCATTAGGAACAGGTGTTCCTGTACCATGTGAAATCTTATCACAATCCATAACATCTACATCAAAAGAAATATAGATTTTATCGCAATTTTTTAGTTTATCAATTGCCTCACGAGCTGACCTAATAGCGCCTTTCTTTTTTATTTCATCAACCGTAAAATTTCTAATACTCAATTCTTCAATGAGCATGTCTTCTGGAAGTTCGGTATCCCTTACACCGAAAAAGACTAAATCTTCGGGCAAAAT
>Ga0222664_1000358_pt1 | contig 29942 bp, 22 predicted proteins | sample AntAcemetagen604_FD_181147 | JGI IMG/M metagenome (GOLD analysis project Ga0222664, IMG submission 181147) | Saline water microbial communities from Ace Lake, Antarctica - #604 | ecosystem: Environmental > Aquatic > Non-marine Saline and Alkaline > Saline | place: Antarctica: Ace Lake... | reverse complement strand
CACAATGGCGGCTCAAACAGTATTACTGGAAACCTAACAATAAATGCTACCGCTAATGCTGGTAATGTTTTTATTGCAACGCAAGCAGGTGCATCGCTAACTGTAGGTGGAAATTGTACTTTATCAAATACCTCTGTTGATAATACTTCACTTTATATTGGTGATAATGGTGATTTAACTGTTAACGGAAATTTAATTGTAAATAATAATGGTTCTGGTTCAAACTCCTTGGTTTATTTAGCAGATGGAGCAACTTCAACGTGCCAAATAAATGGAACTACCACTATTAATTCAGCTGGAGGAACCTCAAATTCAAGGGTTTATTTGGGTAATAACGGTGATGTTACTTTTAATGGAGATTTAACAATAAATATTTCTACAGGGGCAAATAACTCTCAAGTTTACTTAAATAACGGAAGCAATAGTTCAAATTCCTATAATCAAAATATTATTCTCTCAAATTCAAACACTGGAGGAGATGGTGTTTATTTTGGAAACTCCGGAGGTTCTGGAGTTTTAGCATCTGGTAAAACAATTACTATTGGTGGAAGCGGTTTTGTTGCAGGCCAATTGTACCTTAGAAACTTTACACAGACTGGTGTTACAGCTCAAAGCGTAACACTAACTGGTACAGCACAGTTTTATTCATATGAATCAAATTGGGAAGGAGCGTTAACTGTTTCATCTCCACAAATTGAATTTAGGGGAAGTAATTTTACTGGTGCAGTAAACTTTACAAAAACAGGTGTAGGAAATGACTATTGTTATGGTGGAAATTCATTTGCTAGTGATGTTTCAATTACAAACAATGGCAGCAATGAGATAAGAATGGGAATTACCAATCCCGATATTTTTTCTGGAAATTTGACGATTGAGAATTCCGGTTCAGGTTTATTTAGGTTTGCCCATGGAAGTTTAGGAAATACTATTGCAGGAAATTTTACCGCCATTAACTCTGGTTCCTCAAATAATTCAAATCTCTTGATTTGTAATGATTCAGCATCCTCTTTAACCATTTCAGGTACATCCATTTTTACTAATTCATCTTCAAATGTTGGTTATATTTATTTAGGCCAAAATGGAGATATTACTTTTAATAATGATGTTACTATTACAAACTCTGCAACAGGTGCAACAGGTAATATCTATTTGACAAATGGAGAGTTTTCAGAATTAACATTTAATGGAAATTTAACCATTAATAGCACAGGGTCATCTACCAATTTAAATTCGTATATCGGTAATAGCGGATTAATTACCATCAGTGGAAACTTAATAGCCAACAATAATAATTCAGCGACCAATAGCGAATTTAATATTTCAAATGGGCAAACTGCAAGTGTTTCAGTTGCAGGAAATGTTACCATATTAAATAATGGATTGGGCACTAATAAAGGTATTTATTTGGGCGATGATGGGGATATAATTGTTTCGGGCACAACTAGTATAACAAACTCAAGTTCTGCAACAAATTCTTACATAAGGGTAAACTATAATTCAAATAGTTCAGGAACCTTTTCCGATAATATTACGCTTGAGGCCAATGCAGATAATGATGAAATATCATTTGGTGATAGAGAAGGAAATTCAACTTTAGCCGCAACTAAAACAATTTCAATTGTTGGTGGAGGATTCTTAGGTGGAGATTTGGTTTTTAGAAACTTTACACAAACAGGTAACACAGCACAGAGTTTTAATATTAGTGGAAATGGTTATTTAGAAAACTACGATTCAAATTGGGGAGGAAATATTTCTTTCACTGCGTCAAGAATTTTAACTAGAGGCACAACTTACCAAGGTACAGCGAATTTTTCAAAAACCGGCAGTGGTGATGATAGATCTTCTGGAGGAAATACATTTACAAATGATGTAACCATATCAAATTCAGGCGATAACAGTTTAAGTATGGGGAATGGAGCTGCTGATTCATTTACCGGAAATTTAACACTCAACAATACTGGGGATGGCAGTGATATAGAATTGGCATACAATAGCGCAGGAAATACCATAACAGGAAACTTATTGGTAAATAATAATCCCTCAGGAGGAAGTTGCACCTTTTTACTTTCAAGAAATTCTTCCTCTACCCTATCAATTAGTGGCACAACAACAATTAATAATGGAGGAACTCCTTCAAGTGCCTCCAATAATTTAGGCTATGATGGAAGTGTTACCTTTGGAGATGATGTTTTTATCACAAACTCAATAACATCAGGCTCTTTAAACGCTTATCTAGCCCAAAGATCTACTTCAAGTGTTATAATAAATGGAAATTTTCAAGGAATTAATTCAGGTTCAGGTACAGATGAAAGAATTTATTTAGGCGATGATGGTGATATTTCTTTAAATGGTACTCTTTTATTTACCAATAATTCATCTAGTAATACTTCTGAAATGTACATTGCAGATGGAACAACCTCCACTGTTACGATTTCAAATAATGCTACATGCACAAATAATGGAAGTGGCACGAACTCAAGGTTTTATTTTGGAAACTCCGGAAATGTAACTTTCAATGGTGATTTGTTTATTACAAACAGTTCAGGTGCTACCAATTCTGAGATAAGGTTAAATCATTCTAGCTCTAGCTCAAATACATATAATGGCAATATCGTTTTAGAAAATACAAATATTGCAGGTGATGGCATTAGGTTTGGAGAAAATGGAGGGACAGGTGTTCTAGCTTTAGGTCAAACATTAACAATTGGGGCAAATGGTTTTAATGGAGGTGATTTACAATTTAGAAACTTTACTAGAACAGGAGCCACAACAACCAACCTTACCTGCACAGGGAGTGCAAGAATTTATTCATATGACTCGTTTTGGAATGGCGATGTTAGTTTTACTGCCCCACGAATTTTAACCCTTGGCACTAGCTATGCAGGTGAAACTACTTTTGAAAAAACAGGTTCTGGTGACGATGCTTCTGCAGGAGGAAATACCTTTTCAGGAAATTTAACTGCAACCAATAGCGGCTCTTCCTACCTTATGTTTGGCAATGGAACATTAGATACATTTAATGGTAATATTACTTTAAATAATACAGGAAGTGATGAAATTTACCTTGCATACAATGGATTAGGTCATATAATAAATGGCAACTTAGCAATTAATAATTTAGGAAGCTCAGGAAATACCTATATAGTGGTTAGCGATAGAAATGGAGCCTCATTAAATGTTACAGGAAATGTAACAATAAACAACAATGGCTCAAGCTCCAATAACACGGTTAGGCTATGTGACGATGGAGTTTTAACAATTGGAGGTGATTTATCAATTGTAAATTCGGGCACAGCAACTACAAATGATGTTTATGTTAGTACTGAAAATAATTCAACTACGACTATTACAGGAAATACAACTTTAACAAATTCTGGAGGTGGTACAAATGGAAGAATATTTTTTGGAAGGTATGGAGATATAACATTAAATGGTAGTTTTTCTTCAACAAATACAAGTACAGCAAATAATGCAGATTTAAGATTTGGAGAGGGCTCAAACTCAGAATTAACCTTTAATGGAACTGCTAGTTTTACAAATTCTGGCACAGGTACAACATCTTATTATTACATTGGTAATCAAGGAGATATTACCTTTAACAGTGCCTTGACAGTTTCAAATACCTCAGGTGCAGCTAACTCTGAGTTAAGATTAAATTATAGTGGAAACTCCGTAAATAATTATAATGCCTCCGTTATTGTTGAAAACACAAATGCCAATGGAGATGGCGTATCTTTTGGAAGAAACGGAGGAGCAGGAACTTTAGCCTCTGGTCAAACAATAACAATTGGTGGAGGTGGTTATGTAGCAGGCGATTTACATTTAAGAAATTTCACACAACTTGGCGCAAAGGCACAAACCCTAACCTTAACAGGAACTGCTAGATTTTATCCCTATACCTCAACTTTTAATGCCAACTTTACACTTACTGCCCCCGAAATATATTTAAGAGAAAGTGTATTTCAAGGTACGGCTACTCTAACAAAAACAGGCAATTCAAATATTAATTCCTACGGAGGAAATACTTTCAATAGTGATTTAGACTTTACAGTTTCTGGAGCAGGTTTTTATGGTTTTTCAAATAACTCTGCTAACGATTATAATTCAAATGTTACTCTTAATCAGCTTAGTAGTGGTTATATAAGGCCTTCTTATAACAGAGATTGTACTTTTTCGGGTAATTTAAATTTAAACCTTACTACAGTTACAAGATTTGGAGATGCAGCTGGTTCAATAATTTTTGATGGCTCTGGAAATCAATCTATTAATGATTTAGGACCAGGGGTTGAACATATTTTCGAAGAAATGGTAATAAATAAATCTGGGGGTGAATTAACCATAAACACTCCTATTACAGTGCAAGGCTCAATTACTTTTACCAATGGAATCGTAAATACAACTACAACAAACACCATTACTCTTACTGATAATTCTGCAGCTTTATCAGCATCTAGTTCAAGTCATATAGTTGGGCCGGTGAATAAAATTGGTAACGATGACTTTACTTTTCCGGTTGGAAATGGTACTTTATATAGACCAATAGGCGTTTCGAGAGTTAATAATAATTCATCAGAATTTCAGGCTACTTATTTTTCATCCAACCCAGGACTTTCATTTGATTTAAATTCAAAAGATGGAAATTTAGATCATATTAGTTCTAGAGATTTTTGGATACTTGATAGAGTTACTGGTAGTGCAGCCGCTGAGGTTGTGCTTTCGTGGGATGATAAAAGTGAAGTTAGCACAGCTAGTATTAACGATTTAAGAGTTTCGAGATGGGATGGCTCTCAATGGGTTAGTGAAGGAATTGGCACTGCCACAGGCGATACAACTGGAGGTACTATTAACTCATCCTCTGGTAGGGTGAGCTCATTTAGTCCATTTGCATTAGGTTCATCAACTTCAAGCAATCCACTGCCAGTTGAATTGGCGAGTTTTTCAGCGTCTTGCCATAATGGTAAAGTTGAGTTTAATTGGACAACTTTTTCTGAATTAAATAATGACTTTTTCGAATTATTGGTTTCTGAAGATGGAAATGAATTCTATAACCTTACCAACATAAATGGAAAAGGAACAACCAATGAAGTTACTAATTACACAAAAGATTTACAAGTAGATTTTTTAAGCAACGAAAAGTTATTTTTTAAACTTAGACAAAATGATTTTGATGGAAAAACTTCAGATTCTGAAATTATTTCTGTCTCTTCTTGTTTGTCTTCATCAATTGAGGTAAATGCTTACCCTAATCCTGTTACAAATAATGTAATTTATGTTAATGGAAATGATTTCGAGGAATTGTCTTATAAAATTTATTCTGTTACAGGCGAGCTAATTGAAAGCGATAATGTTACTAAACAAGGTAAGATTCAGTTAAAAAACCTTCCTTTTGGAGTTTACGTTTTCCAATGGGAAAGTGAAAATTACATCAAAAAAGAAAGAATTATTATTCAATAATTACAATTCTGCCTCTACAGCAAACTTCACCATTTGCGCAGGAGTATTTATGTTTAGCTTCCTACTAATGTTTTTCCGATGTGTGCTTATCGTGTGAACACTTAAATTAAGCTTACTCGCTATTATTGATGTTGTGCACCCCTGCCCTATCAAACTCAAAATTTCTGTTTCTCTATCAGTTAAAACTGAAGGGTCACAATTTGAACTCTCTTCAGTATTTCCTTTGCTAAGCATTAATTCAATTACTTTATTACAAAAGAACTTTTCTCCAGCTAAAGCAAAATCAATAGACTTTAAAATTTCTGCTTTACTGCAATGTTTGGTTACAAAAGCTGTGACCCCACTTTGAATTATTTGAGCAACGTCACTTTGGCCATAAGTTCCTCCTATAATAAGTACTCGGGTATATGGAAAATCTTTAACAATCTTCCCGAGAATTTCATTATTAAAGCCCAAAACACTTTTAGGGTCAATTATTAATAAGTCTATATTTTTTGATTGTAATGTCTTTAATACTTCGATTTTGTTAACAGCTTCGCCAATCAATTTACAATTTGGGTTAGAAATTAGGATATTTTTTATTCCTTCTCTTGATAAAAAATGGCCATCGGCTACAAAAACATTCATTTGTTTAGATTTATTCTAAATAAAGACAAATGTAAACGTCTTTTGTTAAATCATTTTTAGTTTTTTTCAACCATTAACTGCAATCTATTAATAATTTAGCAAAATGCCATCAAACAAATCTGCGCTACTTAGATATAGAATTATTGACAAATGTATTCGGAACAAATACAGAACTTTCCCAAGCAAGGAATTTATAAGGCAGGCTTGTGAAGATGCCTTATTTAATAGCATCGGAGATAGAGTTTCAACCTCTACCATAGAGAAAGATTTAAATGCAATGCGTTTTGATGCAACCTTAGGGTACGAGGCTCCAATTAAATTTTCGAAGGCAAAGGGCGGATATTTTTATGAAGACCCAAATTACTCAATTGATAAAATTCCAATTAACGATGATGACCTTCATGCCTTAAGGTTTGCCGCTACAACCCTTCACCAATTTAAGGGCATTAAAGTATTTGAGGATTTTGAATTTGCCATTGGAAAAATATTTGATCGAATTAATTTAAGTATTGATTCTGAAGAAGATGCTATACAGCAATATGTTCAGTTCGAAACAGTAACCAAAATTGGAGGTAGCGAACATCTCCCAATTTTGTTAGAAGCAATTCAAAAAAATCAACAATTAGATATTGCCTATGCTTCTTTTTTAAAATCAAAATCGAAAAATTACAAGCTAAACCCATACTTATTAAAAGAATATAGAAACAGGTGGTATTTAATTGCCTTAGATGATAAGGCTCAAAAATTAAAAACCTTTGGTTTAGAAAGGATTATTGAGTTAAAATTATTGGAAAATAAATTTGAAAGAGAAAAGAATTTTTCTCACGATTATTTTTTCAAATATTCAGTAGGAATTACAGCTTCCAATGAGAAGCCTAAAAAAGTAATCTTATCATTCAATCAGCAGCAAGGGCAGTATATAAAATCTCAACCCATTCATTTTTCGCAAAAAATAATTAAAGAATCAAAAAAAGAATTGCGAATAGAAATTGAGGTAATTGAGTCTTATGAGCTTATTGTTCAACTATTAGGGTATGGAAGCAGCGTAAAAGTAATTGCGCCAAAATCGCTCAAGAATTCTATTATTCAAGAGTGTAAAAAAGCACTAGAAAACTACCAATAAACATTTTATTTTCAGCATTTTACAGAACGTAAATACATTACGTTTTGAGGTCATAACATTGTACTGTGAAATTAATTAAACACAGTATTATGAAACTTGCATCAAAACTATCACCCGACTTACAAACTGTTTTAGGAATTCAGTTTTTCAGAAAAAATCAAACTCCAACTGTTGAAGGGCTTATTGGTACAGATTGGATTAAAATAACCGATAACTCTCAGTTACCATTTATCTACCATCATCTCCAAAAAGGTGCTTTCTTACAAGTAAAAAAGGCCAATAATATTCCCACAAATGGAAAGGTATTTCTCTACTATAAAGAGTTCTTCATAGGTGAATTGAATACAGGCTTTTGCACCATCGTAGCTGATGCGATTTTACAAGGAAAAAAAATTGTGGCAAGAATATCGCAAGTAGAAAAGGAAACCTTCATGCCAACAAGAAACATCAAAGTTGAATTTTTAAAAAAGTAAGACCATGAGCACTGCATTAAATACCCTAGCAAATAAGCCTTCAGGCATTTCATTAAGAGATTGGAATATTGCTTTAAAAAAGGCTGAATTGGTGAAGCAAAAATATTTTGAAAGCAAACCTCACGATACAGAATTATTCATTAATTCAAAAGAGTTTTTTGATTTAATTAAACTTCCTTCTGGTGAAATAATGGTTAGTAATTTAGCAACCTTAAAGTTTGCTAATAATAGCAACATAAAAAGGTGGGAAAAAAGTTTAGAGAATAAAACAAAAGCCTATTTGTCTTTTAAAAAGTATTCTGAAGCTAAAGAATCGCTTAAAGTTTGGCAATTAATTAACCCTTCAAATCCTAATTTTCTAATCTTAAAAGCCCTTTTGTGTTATGATGAGCATCAAAATCAAAATGCTTGGAAAACACTATGCCGAATAATTAATGATAACCCACAATTTGAGCAAGCTTATTTTTTAAGAGCCAGTTTATTGCAACGTGTAGGTAAACACCATCAAGCACTTGAAGATATAAACCTGTATTTAGGCTTTAACCCTCACAATGCAACTGCTGTTTTACTTAAAGCGAGTTTGTTGTTTGGCTTAAAAAAACATGACTTTTTAGAAAGGTTTTGCATTAAAGAATTAAACGCATGTTATAATTCTAAATTAGAATTAGTTTTCATTAAATTACTTCGAAAAACAAATCAATTAAGCAAGGCAAAAGAGATTTTCACCTCAAGAATTAACCAGAATATTAATAATGCCCAATTCTATTTTGAAACGTCTCAGGCTGCAAAAGTTTTAAACCTAGAGCAAGAGTTTTGGAAATATCTTTTTTGGGCAAAAGAAGCAAATCATAAAATAGCTTTAGAGCAGTGGAATAACCTTACCCAAAAGCAAAACTTAAAAGCTGCATAACCATTTTTTAAATAAATTTTCCTCTCATATGGTTTAATTACCATTTACATTTTTTAAAAGTAAACTACTTTATTTCAACTTAATATTGCACTAATGGTTGAAATTAAAGGCTTGCATAAAAGTTACCAAGTTGGTAAAAATCCTTTACATGTTCTAAAAGGAATTGACCTTACTATTAATCAAGGTGAAATGGTTTCAATTATGGGCTCTTCTGGCTCTGGGAAATCTACCTTGCTAAATATATTAGGTATTTTAGATGATTACGATGAAGGAACATATAAGTTAAATGATGTACTCATTAAAAACCTCAACCAAACCAAAGCTGCTCAATTAAGAAATAAGTTTTTGGGATTTGTATTTCAAAGTTTCAATCTTATCGCCTACAAGTCTGCAGCCGAAAATGTTGCACTTCCTCTTTATTACCAAAAAGTAAACAGGAAAAAAAGAATGCAATTGGCCTATGAGTATCTAGATAAAATGGGATTAGCAGATAGAGCCGAACACTTACCAAGTGAACTTTCAGGTGGGCAGCAACAACGCATTGCAATTGCTAGGGCATTGGTTTCGAACCCAAAAGTTATTTTGGCAGATGAGCCTACCGGTGCTTTAGACTCTAAAACCTCTGAAGATGTAATGAACATTTTTAAAGAAGTAAACAAATCGGGAATTACTGTAATTATCGTTACTCATGAAAATGATATCGCTGACCAAACAGACCGAATAATAAACCTAAAAGACGGAGAAATTTATTATCCTCAGCATGTTTAGCAGAGATAGTTGGGAAGAAATTTTTACCACGATTCGTAAAAATAAATTGCGAACTTTTTTAACAAGCTTCAGTGTTGCTTGGGGAATTTTTATGCTTATTATTCTACTAGGCTCTGGAACAGGAATTAGAAATGGTGTAATTGATTCTTTTAAAGATGATGCAACCAATAGCATTTGGATTTTTTCTGGAAGAACATCAGTTCCATACAAAGGCCTTAAACCAGGAAGAAATATTCAGTTTACCAATGCAGAATACGATAGAACCCGAAAATTAGAGGATGTTGAATATATCTCATCGCGATACGGAATATGGGGTGCAACGGTAAACAGAGGAAAGGAGTTTGGTAGTTATAGCATTCGCTCTACACATCCTGGACATCAATTTTTAGAAAATACTATTGTAACAAGCGGAAGGTTTTTAAATGACCTTGATTTGGATGAACGAAAAAAGGTTGTGGTTATTAGCGAGTTGGTTCAAAGCGATTTATTTCCAGAAACTAAAGATGCTCTAGGCAACTATATCAATGTAAATGGAATTCCTTTTAAAGTAATAGGAATTTTTATTGATGAAGGTTCAGAAAGTGAAATGAGGATTTTATACATTCCACTAACAACTGGCCAAGCAGTTTTTAACGGCTCAAATAGAATAAACCAGTTTATGTTTACAGTTGGCGATGCTACAATGGAAGAAAGCCAAGCTATTGCAGAAGAAGTAAAAAATGATTTAGCACGAATTCACAATTTTAGTCCTGAAGACCAAAGGGCTGTTTTTGTAAGAAATCTTATGGAAAACATGAAAACATACACCGATTTACTTGATAACATTCGCATTTTTATTTGGGTAATAGGCATAGGTACTATTTTGGCAGGTATTGTTGGTGTTAGCAACATTATGCTAATTGTTGTTAAGGAGCGTACCAAAGAAATTGGAATTAAAAAAGCAATAGGTGCAACTCCAAGTAACATTATTGGACAAATTCTTTTAGAAGCCATATTTATTACTTCAATTGCTGGTTATTTTGGTTTGGTTAGTGGTGTTTTTGTACTACAGTTAATGGCAGAAAATATACAAGGTGTTGATTTTTTTCAAAATCCACAAGTTGATTTTGGTGTTGCTATTTTGGCAACATTAATTCTAATAATTGCTGGAGTTTTTGCAGGGCTATTCCCAGCAACAAGGGCAGCTAGTATTAACCCCGTAATTGCATTAAGAGAAGAGTAAAATGTTTGACTTAGACCGTTGGCAAGAAATATTTAGCGCGCTTTCAAAAAATAAAGTGCGAACCTTTTTAACCGCTTTTGGTGTGTTTTGGGGAATATTTATGCTTTTGGTAATGATGGGCTCAGGAGATGGATTAGAAAAAGGCGCCAAAAAAGACTTTGGTTCTTTTGCAACCAATGCCCTGTATATGTGGACTCAATCTACTTCAAAACCATACAAAGGTTTACCACCTGGAAGGGGTTTTAACTTTAACAATTCTGATACAGAGGCGATGCGCCAAAATGTTGAAGGAATTTCTTTACTCTGCCCAAGAAATCAATTGGGGGGTTACAGGGGAGAAAATAATGTAATACGCGGAAAATACACAGGAGCCTTTTCAGTTTACGGAGATGTACCCAACATCATTAAAGTAGACCCACTCGATATTTTTAATGGCAGATTTTTAAATGAAAACGACATCAAAGAAAAAAGAAAAGTTTGTGTAGTTGGTAAACGAGTTTACGACCTTTTATTTGAACCCAACGAAGATCCTATTGGAGAATATATTCAAATTAATGGAGTTTATTTTCAAGTAATTGGTGTTTACAACCAGCCAATTAAAAATAATGCTAGTGAAAGAGATTTAGAGAATATTTATATTCCTTTTACAACTTTTCAGCAAGCTTTTAATTATGGAAATATAGTGGGTTGGTATTGCATAACAGCAAATCCAGATGTTCGAGTTTCAGAACTTTTCGACAATGTTTTTACCGTTTTAGCCGATAGACATAAAATCCATCCTGAAGATAAAAGAGCAATTGGCTCATGGAATTCTGAAAAAGAGTTTCTTAAACTAAATGACCTATTTACAGGAATTAACTTTTTAATTTGGATTGTAGGAATTGGAACTTTACTAGCGGGTGTTATTGGCGTTAGCAATATTATGCTAGTGGTGGTAAAAGAAAGAACAAAAGAAATTGGAATCCGTAAAGCAATTGGTGCAAACCCCTACTCTATTATTTCTCAAATTATTTTAGAATCAACTTTTTTAACCTCAATAGCTGGATATGTTGGTTTGTTATTTGGGGTTTTAGTTATTGAAGTTGTAAATAACCTTGTTGGAACTAGTGCAGGTATGTTTTTAAACCCTCAAATAGATTTTAATATCGCCATTACCGCTACCATAATACTAGTTATTGCAGGCGCTCTTGCAGGCTTAATTCCTGCCCAAAAAGCCGCAGCTGTAAACCCTGTAATGGCACTTAGAAACGAAACTTAAACCATGAAAAAAATATTTAACATCATTATCATTATTGCAATAATTGGAGGTTTTTTAGGAACCTTATACTACTTATACCAAAAATCGGAAGAGCAACCTATGATGGCCTTAACCGAATCACCAATAAAGACAACCATAGTAAACAAAACTGTTGCAACAGGCTCTGTATTGCCCCGAAAAGAAATACTAATTAAACCTCAAGTATCTGGTATTGTAGATAAACTATATGTGATGCCAGGCGAAATGGTAAAAAAAGGAGACTTAATTGCAAAAGTTAAAGTGATACCCAATATGATTGCCGTAAACAATGGAGAAAACAGACTCAATCGGGCAAAAATTTCTTATGAAAATGCCAAAGTAGATTACGATAGACAAAAAAAATTATTTGATGATTTAGTTATTGCTGAATCTGAATTTCAAATATTTCAACTTAATTTAAAAAGTGCATCAGAAGAATTAAATGCCGCAGAAGAAAACCTTCAAATTATAAAAGAAGGAGCTTCTGCAAAAATGGGTTCAAATGTAAATACCCTTATTCGGTCAACATCTAGCGGAATGTTACTTGATGTTTTGGTTGAAGAAGGTAACTCGGTAATTGAAGCCAATACCTTTAATGAAGGCACAACCATCGCACTTATCGCAAACATGGGTGATATGATTTTTGAAGGTAAAGTTGATGAATCTGAAGTTGGAAAAATAAAGGAAGGAATGGATTTAATATTAACCATTGGAGCTATTGATAACCAAAGTTTTAAGGCGAAATTAGAATACATTTCACCAAAAGGAACTGAAGAAAATGGCGCAATTCAATTTGAAATAAAAGCCATGGTAAATTTATCAGATTCTATTTTTATACGCTCAGGTTACAGCGCTAATGCAGATATTGTTTTAGAAAAAGTAATTGATGTACTAGCAATTCCTGAAAAACTATTGAAATTTGAAGCTGATAAAACTTTTGTTGAAATTGAAGTTTCTGATCAAGAATTTGAAAAGAGGTTTATTAAAACAGGCTTGTCAGATGGAATAAATATTCAAGTACTTGAAGGGCTATCTATTAATGATAAAATAAAATCTAAAATGGTTTCGGTAGAAGATTTTAATACGAAAGATTAAATCATTTTCTCCGCTAAACAGTTATTAATTGTATTCTTTAATTGCTTGGGAATAATAGGTTTAATAAAATACTCATCTACAACCCTAAACTTTTTTATTTCTTCCTCATCAACTGGAGAGATGGATGCTGTAAGTACTATTAAAAAAGTATGTTTATTTAACTCTGGGTGATATATCTGTAAGTGTTTTACAAAGTCAAAACCATCAAGCAAAGGCATTTTTAAATCAAGAATGATAATATCAGGCCAATGCTCTTTTGGCGTTTCGTCTAATAAGTCCAGTGCTTTTTTTGAATCTGAAAAAAATGAGGGATTTGCATCTAGCTTTAAATGCTTTATGTAACTTTCCATAACGAAGTTGTGAATTTCGTCATCGTCAACAAACATTATTGAAACTTTTTTCATTTTTCTAATTAATGCGAAAATAATTCATTTTTATTATGAGCAAAAAATATTTATTTTAACACAACATTTGCACTTTAATAAGAACTAAAAATTGCCAAAACAAACATCATCTTCTATCTTAAAAAAATATTGGGGGTTTGATAATTTCCGATTTCCGCAAGATGATATTATTAATAGCATACTTGAAGGAAAAGACACATTGGCGCTGCTGCCAACAGGGGGTGGAAAATCAATTTGTTTTCAAGTACCAGCTTTAATTCTTGAAGGTACTTGTTTGGTTATTTCTCCTCTAATTTCTTTAATGAAGGACCAAGTTCAAAACTTAAGAAGAAAAGGCATTAATGCTTCAGCTATTGTTTCAGGAATGAGGCAATCGGAAATTGAAACAGTTTTAGATAATTGCAAGGCAGGAAAAATTAGATTGTTGTACGTAAGTCCAGAGAGATTGCAATCTGAACTTTTTAGAGAACGTCTTTTTTATGTTGACATTTCTTTTATTGCTGTTGATGAGGCGCACTGTATTTCGCAGTGGGGTTATGATTTCAGACCCTCATACCTAAAGATTGCTGAGTTAAGAGAAGCAAACCCTAAATTGCCAATTATGGCTCTTACCGCTACTGCGACACCCAAAGTAGTAATAGACATTCAAGAAAAACTAAATTTTGATAAACCAAACGTTTTTTCAAAGTCCTTTTTTAGGTCTAACCTTGCCTACCAAGTATATTTAGAAGAAAATAAATGGAAAAAACTGCTCGATCTTTTTCATCAAAATAAAGGCAGTGGAATTGTTTACACAAGGTCTAGAAAACTAACACATGAAATTTCTAAATATCTAACAAAGGCAAATATTTCATCAGATTATTACCATGCCGGTTTAAGCGCTAATGATAGAGATTTAAAACAACAAAACTGGATTGAAGGAAAAACCAGAATTATTTGCGCAACAAATGCCTTTGGAATGGGTATCGATAAACCTGATGTTCGGTTGGTTGTGCACATGAATATTCCTGATAATTTAGAGGCATACTTTCAAGAAGCAGGCCGAGCTGGAAGGGATGAAAAATTATCAAAAGCCATTACTTTTTTCGAGCAATCAGATATTACCCTGCTGCAAGAAAGAGCAATAAAGGCATTCCCACCAAAAGAATTTATTAAATCTGTTTATTTAGCTTTAGGTAATTATTTTCAACTGCCAAATGGTTCTGGTAAAGAAATAAGTTTCGATTTTGATATTGATGACTTTGCAAAAAGGTATAATTTCAATTTAATTGAAACCTACAATTCTCTTAAAATTTTGGAAAAAGAGAATTACATCACCCTTGATGAATTTTTAGATTTAAAAAGTAGACTGAAAATAATAATCAATTACAGAGCATTTTACGAATTACAACTCAAAAATCAGAAAATGGAGTTTTTTCTTAAAACACTATTAAGAAACTACCCTGGTTTATTTGATCATTATTCAAAAATCAACGAAAGTAAACTGGCTAACATTTTACAATCCTCATTAAAGGATGTAAAAGACATGCTCAATTATCTGCATAAAATAAAAGTGGTAGATTATGCTCAAGCTAGCAACAAACCTCAAATAACCTATGTACAAGAAAGAATAGCAAATGAGAATTTGCTTATTTCTAAAGAAAACTATGAAATAAGAAAAGAAGTTCATCTAGACCGAATGAAGGCTATGATTAATTTTTTAACCAACAAAAATGTTTGCAGAAGCAGGCAATTGTTGGCCTATTTTGGCGAACAAAATGATGAAGACTGCAAGGTTTGTGATGTTTGCTTAAAAAAATACCCTAAACAACATCGCAAAACAGACCTAGTTAACTTTACCGAAAAAGTTAAATTAAAAACCCAAAAACCAATACATATTCAAGAGTTAGCATTACACCTTAAAGAGTTTAGCGATGAGTTTTTTTTAGAAAACATAAACAACCTTATTAACAATGGAATTCTTTTATACGATAATCAACAAAAAATTAGTTGGCAAGGGTAATAATTTGGCAAACCCTTTATATTTTTACGCCCTTAATTAAAGAGAAAAAATGAGTTTATTCAACAAATTTGAGTCTGGTGACGATAAAAGAAAAAAAAGTCACGTAAGAAACTTAATAAAAATGGCGGCTGCAGATGGCCAAGTAGATGACGTAGAAAGAGCGTTTTTAAATAAAGTTGCTAAAAGATATGGTGTTGAACCAGAAGAAGTTCAGCATATTATTGAGCATCCAAATGATTATTCGTTTACACCACCTTCAACCAAAGAAGATAGGCATGCACAATTACTAAATTTAACCATTATGATGATGATAGATGGAGTAATTGACGACAATGAAATGTCAATGCTTAAGAAGTTTTCTATTGGCTTAGGCTACCCAATAATGAAAGTGGATAAATTAATAAAAGTTGCAATTGAATGCGTAAAGTCTGACATGGACGAAGATGAAGCTATGGATGAATTAGATGATGCATAAAAATTGAAATCAAAAATATTAAAGCCTCAATATTAATTGGGGCTTTTTTTTTGATTTATTCTTAGAGTAAAAGTTTTCTAAAAAACCTTTACTTCATCCTTCTTCCAAAAAATTAAAATTAGCAACATCCAAATAGCGCCAACGGCTAAACCAAAAAGCTGAATATTAGTGGCTGCTAACTCTGTATTCAAAAAATTAAGTAATAAAAAATAGCCATTAGCTCCAAAACCAAGCAGTGGCATAATTAGTTTTCTATTTCCAATTTCTCCAAAAAATCCTAAAACTGCAGAAAATGCAAAGAGCGCTAAAAACACTTCGCTATTTGGTGTTTTTAATTGATAAGCTGTTAATCCAATAAAAAAAGCAGAACCAGTAAAGTAAAAAACCCGCATTAAAATGCAGGTAATTGAGGTTTATTATCCAAAATAGTTTCTATTTTTTCCATCACTTCTTTGGTTAATAAATCCTTCATTTCCGAAGCTTTTAGGTTTTCTTGTAATTGAGTTGTTTTTGAAGCTCCTAAAATAACTGTGCTAACATTTTCATTTTTTAAACACCAAGCAATCGCTAATTGCGGGGTCGAAATTCCTAAATCTTTAGCTAAATCAGTTAACTTACTTGCTTTGGCAATATTCTCTTCAATAACATTTTTACTTTTTAACCAAGAAAGCTCTTCCCTATTCAATCTAAAATCTTCTCCCATTCCTTTTGAATATTTACCCGTTAAAATACCAGATGCTAACGGACTCCAAATGGTTGTGCCTAAACCTACAGTTTTATAAATTTGACTAAACTCTACCTCCACCTTATCTCTAACCAGCATATTGTATTGAGGTTGCTCCATACTAGGCCCAATTAAATGATTTTGTTTGGCAACCATATGAGCTTCCATAATTTCTTGGGCGCTCCATTCACTTGTTCCCCAATACAAAATTTTACCTTGTTGAATAAGGTTATGCATGCTATAAACAGTTTCTTCAATTGGAGTAGTTTTATCAGGTCTATGACAAAAAAACAGATCTAAATAATCTACCTTTAATCTATTTAATGCTTGTTCGCAAGCCTCTACAATATGTTTGCGATTTAAACCCTTTTGGGTTGGTTTAGAATCTTTTAAACCCCTCATGCCAAAAAAAACTTTACTTGAAACAAGGTAAGAATCTCTACTCCATTTCATTTTTTGCAAAATTTTCCCCATTACTTCTTCAGACTTTCCTTCAGCATAAACTTCGGCATTGTCAAAAAAGTTAATGCCTGAATCATAAGCCATTGCCATTAAATTTTCTGAGGTGTTATCCCCTATCTGATTTCCAAAGGTTATCCAACTTCCAAAAGAAAGCTCACTAACATGCAATCCTGATTTTCCAAGTCTTCTGTATTCCATTTTATTTTTTTTGCTAAGTTAACAACTCAATTTGGTAGATTTGTTCAAAACCATCACAAATGAAAAAACTTTTTACTCTTTTCTCCTTTTTTATTAGTTCTATTTTATTATTTGCGTCACCTGGCGATACGACAACAATTAAAGTCCATGATAATGTTCATTGGGATTGGAATGGAGATAAATACCAAAAAGGAAATTTTCCTGATGGAAGTAAAACATATGCTAAAATTTGGTTAAAATACACCTTAGGTTGTCCAAATACAGGTTGTTCAGATTGGGATTATACTACTCAAATTAAGCTTAGAGAAAAAATAAATGATTCTACTTTTATCAATTATGAATTAGGCAAAGTAATTACACCATATGGCGGTTATCTAAATAAAAACTGGAACCATAGCTTTTATTTTGATGTTTCAGATTATGCACCTTTATTAAAGGATTCAGCTGAAATAAACGCTAAATATTCGGGTTGGCAAGATGGTTTTACAATTACGACCGAATTTATCTTTATAGAAGGAACACCTGCAAGAGATGTTATTGAAATAAACTCATTAGCACACGGAAGTTTTAAATACGGAGATGCTCAAAATGCCAACTCTTGCGAAAACAGAACAGCTCCTCAACCCATTGCAATAAACGCTAATGCAACAAGTTTTAAAATTAAGGCAACACCAACAGGCCACGGTTTTAATGGTAATGGTTACGATCCTGGAAACCCAGATAATTGTGCTGAATTTTGCAACAAATGGTTTAAAGTAAGTATTGATGGAAACTTAAGCAATCAAACTCAAATTTGGAGAGACGATTGTGGAACCAATCCCCTTTTTAGACAAAACGGAACTTGGATTTATGACCGCGCAGGTTGGTGTCCGGGTGATGAGGGTGTAATTCATGAATATGATGTTACAAGTGAAATAAATCCTGGAACAACCCAGCAAATTGGTTTTACTTGGCAGCCTTACAGCAATACTTCACCCAATAATTCTAGCTATATTTTTGATGGTCAATTAATACAATATGGAGATTTTAACTTGCAAAATGATGCCGAAATAGTAGAAATTGGAGTACCATCTTTAGATGAAAATTATTCTAGACAAAACCCTGCTTGCTCAAGACCATTGGTTAAAATTAGAAACAATGGTGGCGAAACGCTTACTTCTGTTGATATGGTTTTTGGTTTGAAAGGTTTTGGCAGCACCATAACCCATACTTGGACCGGAAAACTAGAGCATAACCAAAGTGAAATAGTTGAAATTCCAACCAATGGTTGGTTAATTAGCAAAAATTTTCAATACGATGTTTTTACTGTTGAGTTGCAAAACCCAAATGGCAAACAAGATGAAGCAGCATGGAACAATTACATGGAAAGTAAATTTGAAAGAATGCCTCCAACACAAGGTGTTTATTTATGGTTAAAAACCAATAATTTTCCAGGTGAAAACAGTTATGCAGTTTTTGATGACATGGGAAATAAAGTACATGAAAACTTAAGCCTGCAAGCAAACATTCAATTAAAAGATACTTTCGACTTACCTGATGGTTGTTATACAATTACTATTTACGATAGCGATTGCGATGGGTTATATTTTCCATTTAATAATCCACCTTATACAACTAATAATCCTGAAGGAACCGGATTTGCTCAATTATGGAAATCTGATGGAGGTCAAATAACAAATTTTGAAGCAAACTTTGGTTGCGAAATTTCATATGGTTTTACTGTAGGAAAAGGATATTCGGGAGATACTCCAGAATTAACGTCAGTAAAAACGAGTAATCAATTAAACTACTTTTCTGTTTTCCCAAACCCAGTAAACGATAAATTAAACGTTGAATTTGCATATGCGAACAACATTCAAAACATAAACTTAGAAGTTTACAATCTATTTGGCAAATTGATTTATAAAGAAAATTTTAACACTGATTTTGTTCAAACAACAATAGACTTTTCTGAATTAGCCAAAGGAATTTACTTATTAAAAGTAAGTGGCGAAAATGGAGTTTTAAAAACAGAAAAGGTTGTAGTTAAATAATTTAGGCCGCAAGGCCATTGCCTGCTTTTTTATTAAAAAAAACCTCTTTATGGATATTCTTAATTTTAGCTTAGGTTTATTTTTTATTGCTATAGGCTTTTTAGTGAAATCTTTTCCCGGATTAATTGCTGGTTATAACACTATGTCCGAAGAGAAAAGAAAAAATGTAGACATAAAAGGCTTGGCCAACTTCATGCGTAATACACTAATTACGATGGGACTAATAATAATCTTAGGTAATCTTTTAATAACCCATCTTGAAATAAGTTTAACTACAAATCTATTTTTTACCGTTACTGTTTTTGTTGGTGTTTTTTATATGGTTATAAATTCTCAAAAATTTGATCACAACAAAAAATCCAAAACAAAATCAATACTAACTTACGGTATAATAGGATTATCATTTTTGTTTATGATTGGTTTATTTGGATATGGAAATATCCCAACAGATGTAACTATTGACGAGCAAAAAATTAATTTTTCAGGAATGTATGACTACACCTTAAAAACTAATGAAATTAAAAAAGCAAAATTTCTAGAAACAATTCCCGCAATTAAAATAAAAACAAATGGTTACAGTTTAGGAAAAACTAAAAAAGGAACATTTGAATTGGAGGGAATCGGAAAAACCTTTTTATTGATTGAGAAAAACACCCCTCCTTTTCTGGCTATATCAAAAACCAATGGAGAAAGAATCTTTATTAACCTAAAAGATGAATATAAAACTCAAGAAATTTACGACCACATAAATTCAAATACTACTTCAAACAAATAAACTTATTGTTTTTTTTGCTAAAAATTAATTAATGAATTCAGAACTGGATTCCTTCTTTCTAAAAGAAAAAATTTGGAAATCTGAGTTTAATAAACTTAGAGAGTTATGCTTGAGTTGTAATCTAGAAGAGACTTTAAAATGGAAACAACCTTGTTACATGCATCAAAAGAAAAATATCCTATTAATAGGTGGTTTTAAAGATTTTATTTCACTTAGCTTTTTCAAAGGTGCTCTATTAAAAAACCAAGAAGGCTTTTTAGAAAAACCTGGCGAAAACTCTCAAACAGTTAGGTTCTTTAAATTTACATCTCTTAAACAAATTATAGAATTAGAAAATACTATTAAAGCTCATATTTTCGAAGCAATTGAAATAGAAAAACTGGGGTTAAAAGTAAATTCTGTAGAAGTTACATCAAAAGACTACCCTGTCGAATTGGTGGAAATTTTTCAATTGAATCCTAAATTTCATAATGCTTTTGAAGCTTTAACATCCGGAAGACAAAGAGGATATTTATTACATTTTAATGCCGCAAAACAATCTGCTACAAAAACCATAAGAATTGAAAAATATATTCCCAGAATTTTAAATAGTAAAGGAATAAATGATTGCGTTTGTGGCCAATCTAAAAGAATGCCTAATTGCGATGGCTCGCATAAGAACTTTGAGAAACCTTATTTTTAATTTTATCGAATTCCGCTTTTAAACTCAAACAAACTGAAAAGATTTTTTATCAAAATTTAAATAAACTATAACAGTCCAAAAAAAGGATGGAAAAACTTTTCATAGAAACTCCAATTTATGCTTCGCATAAGCTTAAAAAAGAAGCAGGCAAAAATGTGTTTTATAAAATGGAATGTTTTCAGCCTACAGGTTCCTTTAAAATTAGGGGAATGGAAAACTTGTGCAGAGCACATATTGAAAAAGGTGCGAAATACTTCATTTCATCATCAGGCGGCAATGCGGGATACTCAATGGCATTTGTAGGCAAAAAATTAGGTGTTAAGGTAAAAGTTGTTTTACCTAATTCTACCTCTCAATTTATGATTGAAAAAATTGAGCAATTGGATGCAGAAGTTGAAATATTTGGAAATGTTTGGGACGAAGCCCATTTACATGCCCTAGAAATAGCAGAAAAAGAAGGTGCAGTTTATGTTTCACCTTTTGATGACCCATTGCTGTGGCAAGGGCACGCAACTATGATTGATGAATGTGCCAAACAAATGATTCAACCTGATAAGGTAATTGTTTCGGTTGGTGGCGGCGGATTGCTTTGTGGAATTTTTTTAGGAATGAAGCGAAATAATTGGAAAAGCACCGAAATAATTACAACAGAAACAATTGGTGCTGCTTCTTTTTATGCAAGTTGGAAAGCAAAAAAAGTAGTTGAACTTAAAAAAATAGCAACAATTGCAACAAGTTTGGGTGCAAAAAAAATTACCTCAATGGCATTAGATTTAGCTTCTCAATTTAATGTTACCCCAACTACAATGGATGACAAAACAGCCATTGAATCAACATATCTTTTTGCAAAAGAATATAACATTCAAGTTGAACCTGCTTGTGGTGCAGCTCTTTCCATTCCATATTTTAGACCCGAGTTAATTAAAGAAAATGAAAATGTTTTGGTTATTGTTTGTGGTGGTGTAAATACTACTCAGTTTTCATGAAAGTTGAAAATCCATCTTTAAACAGATTCATTTACCTAGTTTCACCTAAATAAATGGCTCAAAAAATTAATTTAGGTTTAAAAGAAAACTGGAAGCAATTTACACTTTTGGTTATTGTAAATGCCTTTGTGGGTGGCATGGTTGGCATGGAGAGAACCATATTTCCACAATTTGCCTTTTCAGAATTTGGTATTGAATCTAAAACTGCCATTCTTTCTTTTATTGCCGCCTTTGGTTTTACAAAAGCTATTGCAAATTATTATACAGGAAAACTTGCCAATAAATTTGGAAGAAAAAAATTACTGGTTTTAGGTTGGCTTATTGCCTTGCCAATTCCATTTATCTTAATAAATGCTCAAACATGGAATTGGGTAATTTTCGCAAATATTTTACTTGGAGCTAGTCAAGGTTTAACTTGGAGTAGCACTGTAGTTATGAAAATTGATTTGGTAGGCGAAAAAAATAGAGGTTTTGCTATGGGGCTAAATGAATTTTCAGGTTATTTGGCCGTTGGAGTTGTTGCATTTCTTTCAGGTTTTATAGCCAATAAATATGGCATTACTCCCTACCCTTTTTACTTGGGTATATTTATTTCAATCATCGGTTTGTTGCTCTCCATCCTTTGGATTAAAGACACAAAAAAGTTTGTTGAAAAAGAATCGGAAACCAATCAAATTGAAAAACTTTCAAATATTTTTCTGGAAACTACCATAAAAAACAAGACATTAAGTTCGGTTACGCAGGCGGGCCTAATCAATAACCTTAACGATGGAATGATTTGGGGACTACTTCCAATTTTATTAATTACCCTTAGTTTTAATAATTTAAACGCAGGAATTATAACAGGAATCTACCCTTTAATTTGGGGTATTGGTCAGCTCTTTACAGGAAAAATGGCTGATATATTTTCAAAAAAAGCTATGTTGTTTTGGGGGATGCTTTTACAAGGATTTGCCATTTTACTTATTCCATTTACAAGTAATTTTTATTTTTTAGCTTGTTTGGCAGCATTTTTAGGGCTAGGAACGGCACTAGTTTATCCTACTTTTTTAGTAACAATTGCTACTGTAACCACACCAAAACAAAGAGCTGAAAGTATTGGTACTTTTAGGTTGTGGAGAGATTTAGGCTACGCTTTTGGAGCTATAATTTCAGGAGTTTTAGCCGACCTATTTGGTATTGAAACAGCAATTATTTTTATTGGTTTCCTTACTGTTTTATCCTCTCTGGTTATTCAAATTAGAATGCCGAATTCTCAATAGAAAAATCCAATAAAAACCACCTTAAATCAAGTTAAATCAAGCCTTTTCTGGAAGATAATTATAACTCTTTACTCCAATATACTTCCTAATATTTTTGTTCTATTTTGCATTCCCTTATTTAAATAACCTAACATGCTTAAATCTAATTCAATCACCCTACTTATACTAATTAGTTTCTTGTCCATTTTAACTTCTACAAGCTGCAATCAAAAACAAGAAACCGAGCCAAAAAATGAAAAACCAGAAATGACAGAAAATATATTATTACAAGAATGGACAGGTCCTTATGGAGGAGTTCCTGCCTTTGATAAAATGAAACTTGAAGACATTAAAGAGGCAATTTTAAAAGGAATGGAATTAAAACTCGCTGAAATAGATGTAATCGCAAACAAAACCGAAGCTGCCACCTTTGAAAATACCATTGCAGAAATGGAGCGTTCAGGAGCCGCGCTTGATAGGGCTTTTACTTATTACGGTATTTTAAGCAGTAATGCTTCATCTCCAGAGTTTAGAACAATTCAATCTGAAATTGCTCCTAAAATTTCAGAATACCGCTCAAAAATTACCCAAAATGAAAAGTTATTTAAGCGTATCAAAACAGTTTATGATGTAGCTCAAGAAAATCCGTTAGATGCCCAACAACAAAGAGTTATTGAATTAATTTATAAAAGCTTTGAAATGGATGGCGCAAATCTCGACAAAGCAAAAAAAGAGCGGTATGCCGCAATAAATAAAGAATTATCGAGCCTTTATACTACTTTTTCGAACAATGTTTTACACGATGAGGAAGGTTATATTACCTACCTAAAAGAAAATCAATTAGGAGGACTTACTGAAGGGTTTATTAAGTCTGCAGCCAAAATAGCAACCGATAATGGCGAGGAAGGAAAATATGCAATTACCAATTCACGCTCATCTATGGACCCATTTTTAACTTATTCCACAGAAAGAGAATTGCGTAAAAAGGTTTGGACTAACTATTATTCAAGAGGCGACAACGGCGATGAATTTGACAACAATCAAATTATAGCAGATATATTAAAGTTAAGAAGAGAACGCGTTCAATTGATGGGTTATGCAAATTTTGCTGAATGGAGACTTCAAGATAGAATGGCAAAAACACCTGAAAATGCAATGGCTTTGATGGAAGCCGTTTGGCCTGCCTCAATTGCGAGAGTTGCTGAAGAGGTTGCAGATATGCAAGAAATTGCAAATAAAAGTGGCGAAAAAATTAAAATTGAACCTTGGGATTATAGATTCTATGCCGAAAAAGTTAGAAAAGCAAAATACAACCTCAATTCTGATGAGGTTAAACAATACCTTCAATTAAATAAACTAACCGAAGCCATGCATTATGTTGCAGGTAGGTTGTTTAATTACAACTTCACTCCTGTTCCAGAGGGCACAGTTCCTGTGTTTAATGAAGATGTAAAAGTTTGGGAAGTTACTGATAAAGATTCTGGGAAAAATATTGGTTTATGGTATTTAGACCCTTATGCCCGTCAAGGAAAACGCTCTGGAGCTTGGGCAACAACATACAGAAGCTACTCTTCTTTTGATGGAGAGAAAAACGTTTTGGCTTCAAACAATTCAAACTTTGTAAAGCCCGCTCCAGGCGAAGCTCTTTTAGTTTCATGGGATGATGCAACTACATTTTTTCATGAATTTGGTCACGCCCTGCACTTCTTCTCTTCCAATGTAAAATACCCAACTTTAGATGGTGGCGTTAGAGATTACACAGAATTTCAATCGCAATTATTAGAAAGATGGTTATCTACTGATGAGGTAATTAATAATTATTTAGTTCACCAAAAAACAGGAGAACCTATGCCTGCTGAATTGGTGGCTAAAATTAAAAAAGCATCTACCTTTAATCAAGGTTTTTCTACTACTGAGTATTTAGCATCTGCAATTATGGATATGAAATTTCATTTAGCCGACCCAACCAATATAGATATTGATAAATTCGAAAGGGAAACATTGGCTTCATTAAAAATGCCAAAAGAATTACCAATGCGCCACAGAACTCCTCATTTTGGACATGTTTTTTCTGGTGAAGGATACGCAACTGCTTATTATGGTTATATGTGGGCTGATGTTTTAACTAGTGATGCGGCTGAGGCATTTGCTAACGCTCCTAATGGATATTATGATAAAGATTTAGCCGATAAATTGGTTAAATATTTATTTGCTCCTCGAAATGCAATTGACCCTGCAGAAGCCTACAGGCTTTTTAGAGGTAGAGAAGCAAAAATAGATGCCCTGATGAGAGACAGGGGGTTTCCTGTGCCAAAATAAATTTTAAAACCCAATAATCTTAACCAAAATAAAGCATTATGAAAAATCACATATTTTTTACAACATTTTTCTTGCTTTTTTTAGCTTTAATTAATGTTAACGTAAATGGTCAAAATTTACCATCAAGTATAGTTTTAAAAGATATATCAGGTGGTACATTCACCATGGGTAATAATAATTTAACTGGCTCGCCAAGTCAAAAAGCTGCAGCACCAGAGCATCAGGTTACCCTAAGCCCATTCTCAATTAGCGAAACCGAAATTACCAATACACAATATATTGAGTTTTTAAATAGTGCTTTTGCAGACGGACTTATTCAAGTTGTTATTGGCTCTTCAGGACCAGACAATAATAAAAAGTTAATTCAAGGAACCTCAAACTCTTCATATGACGGAAAAACTCTTTATACCATAGATGGCACTAGAGTAATGAAAGACCATGATGATTTAGATGGAGATGGGAATCCGTTTACAGGTGTAATTGAACCTGAAAACCCATTAAATATTGCTTACATAGGTTTTAACGATAATACCAATCAATTTTATCTTAAAAATCCTATTGATACATCAGATTGCCAATGGTTTAAACTATGTAATTATTATGATTATGGAAGTGTTCAAGGCACTTTTGAAACAGTTTTAAAAAATGATTTTGTAGATTGGAGTGGCTCAGGACAAAACCTTTCCAATGAATTATTAGGCTGGACAGAAAATAACCCTTCGGCTGCAACTAATTTACCTACTCAAAGTGAAATTGCTGATTGGCCAGTAACTTTTGTTAGATGGTGGGGTGCCAAAGCTTTTGCCGATTATTACAATGTTAATTTACCTACTGAAGCCCAATGGGAGTATTCAGCCCAAGGTGGTCAAGCATATATTTATGGAGTTTACGATGGAACAGATATAAATGATGCCAATTGGAATAGCAACCAAGAACCTGTTGCTTCAGGGCATGTAAGATTGGCTAAAAGTGGAAATGAAAACCCTTTCGGATTGTATAATCTTGCCGGAAATGTTTGGGAATGGATAGCTGATAATTATGTGGAACCATATGATGGAAATTCTGTAACAGACCCAATCATAGAGGTAAACGGATCAACTTTAAGGTGCTGGAGAGGCGGTTCATGGAATTATCATGAAGCCACTCTTCAATCTTCAATCAGGTTTTCTGATGAGGAAGATAGAGGAAATGATCATTTCGGATTTAGAATTGCTAGCACAAATTCGTCAACAGGTCTTTTAGATTTAAAATTGAATGAAAATTTTGAAATATCTCCAAACCCAGCTAATAATTATTTTGAAATTAAATTAACTGATTCAAGAAAAAAAATATTAGAAATATTTGACATTCAAGGAAAAAAAGTTTTTGAAACTACCATTCAAAGCCGTTTAAAATTAAATACAGAAAGCTTTGAAAATGGTATGTATTTTATACAAATCGGTGAAGAAGTTTCAAAAATTATTATTCAATAATATATTTCGAAAGTTTTAAAATCACCTCGTTTTTATAAATTTGATATTCATTAATTAGGATTTAAAATATAGGAAAAATAAATTTAGATATTTAGTTGGAGATTGAAATCCCAAAAAAATGCATATGAAATAGTTTTTGACCAAGCAAGGCTCATATTGTAAAAACGATTTTCTTGAAAAGTAAAAAACCCTCCAAACACGGAATTTTAAAATTTTAATTACCCAACAAACAATATAAAATAAAATGGCTCAAAAAAAGCGAGAAGATAAGATTCACGGTAGAGATGGAAAGGTTTTTCAATTCCAAGACTACTTAGGTGAGTTTGTTTATGGGGGCATTGATGGAAGCGTAACAACTTTTGCTGTTGTAGCAGGGGCTGCTGGTGCAGGTTTGAATAGCCATATTGTTATTATTTTAGGGTTCGCCAACCTAATTGCCGATGGGTTTTCTATGAGCGTTGGTAGTTATCTTTCTACCAAAAGTGAAATTCAGAACTACGAAAAACATAAAAAGATTGAATATTGGGAGGTAGATAACCTTCCTGAAAAAGAAAAAGAGGAAATAAGAGAAATATATGCTGCAAAAGGTTTTGAAGGAGAACTTTTGGAAAAGGTAGTAGAAACAATTACATCTAATAAAGATAGATGGGTAGACGTAATGATGAAAGAAGAACTCGAAATGAGTGAAGAAAATAGGTCTCCAATAAAAATGGCTGCTACAACTTTTGCTTCATTCGTCATTTTAGGCTTTATTCCACTGCTTATTTATATTTGGGATTACTTCGTCCCATTAGTAAATTTCGACCTTTTTGTAATTTCGTCATTACTTACCACTTTAGTTTTTATTGGTATTGGTTTTTTAAAGTCATATGTTACCCAAACCAATCACATAAGAGGTATATTTGAAACCATATTATTAGGCGGAATTGCTGCTGTTTTAGCTTATTTCGTTGGAGATGTTTTAGAACAATTATTTGTATAAAAATGAATAGAATATTAGGATTTATTTTAATTGCCACAATCGCAGTAAGTTGTGGAGAAGGAACAAAAAAAAACGAAGTTCAAAAGGTTGAAAAACCTAAATATGAAGCTGCAGTTAGCACTGTTAGTAAAGAAGCTACACATATAGGAATTGACATTTTAAACAAAGGTGGAAACGCTTTTGATGCTGCAATTGCTGTTCATTTTGCTTTAGCAGTAGCCTATCCAGAAGCAGGTAATATTGGTGGCGGTGGTTTTACAGTTTACCATGATGAATTTAAAGAATCAGGTTGCATTGATTACCGCGAAAAAGCCCCAATGAAAGCTTCTGAAAATATGTTTTTAGATAGTAAAGGCAATGTAATAAAAGGTTTAAGTCTTAATGGCGCCTTAGCAGGAGGTGTTCCAGGTAGTGTTGACGGAATGTGGGAAATTCATGAAAAAAAAGGAAGTATTCCTTGGAAAGAACTTTTGCAACCTGCCATTAAACTTGCCAAAGAAGGGTTTGTAATTTCTTCACTAGAGGCAGAAAAACTAAATAAATATCAAGTAGACTTTTTGAAGTTTAATAGTGATACAATTCCTTTTGTTGGAAATTGGAAAGAAGGTGATACCTTAATTCAAACAGCTTTAGGAAGAACTATTGAATTAATTGCTGATAGTGGAGCTAGTGTATTTTATACAGGTTCAATAGGTAAAAAATTCGCAACCAACGTCCAAGAAAACGGTGGTATCATAATGCAAGAAGATTTGGTTCGGTATTCAGCGGCATTTAGAGAGCCCGTTGTTGGAAATTTTAGAACTTACAAAATAGTATCAATGCCACCTGCATCTTCAGGTGGAATAGCACTTATTCAATTACTTAATGGTGCCGAAAAATATCCAATCTTTAGCTGGGGTCACAACTCACCTAAAACATTGCATTTTTATACAGAGCTTATGAGAAGAGTTTATGCCGATAGAACAACTTTTTTAGGTGATCCTGAATTTTATCCTGTACCAACAGAAAAGTTGGTGGATAAAGATTATTTAGACAAGCGTTTTATTGAAATTTCTGATGATAAGAAAACCAATTCTGAAGATGTAAGAGCAGGTAATGCTGAAAGAATAGAAAGCTATGAAACAACCCACTACTCTATTTTAGATAATAAAGGAAATGCGGTTTCAACAACAACAACTTTAAACGGAAATTATGGAAGTAAAGTTTGGTTACCTAACGTTGGTTTTTTCTTAAACAACGAAATGGATGACTTTTCAGTAAAAGCAGGAGTTCCGAATCAGTTTGGTTTAATTGGAGGCCAGGCAAATTCAATTGAGCCTGAAAAAAGAATGCTTTCCAGCATGACGCCAACCATAGTATTAAAAGAAGAAGAACCTGTATTAATTGTAGGTTCTCCAGGTGGTTCAACAATAATTACTTCTGTTTTTCAAACAATTATTAATGTTTTGGAATTCGAAATGGATTTGCAAGAAGCTGTTGATGCTCCAAAAATGCATCATCAATGGCAACCTGATGTTGTAATTTTAGAAGAAAATAAATTTGATGAAGCCACAGTAGAAGCCTTAAAAAATAGAGGTCATGTAGTTGAATTTACACCCAAGTTAGGCATTATGAATTGTATTTTCATTAACAACAAAAAGCAATCTCAAGCGGTTGGTGATATTACTAGATATATCGGTTATGGTGAAGTAATAAAAAATGAATAATGCCGAAATTTTAGAGGCACTTAGAAAATATATTTTACCAGAAAGAGCCGAAAGAATTCACAATTCAGCTATTGAACGAACAAAACTAATCCGGGTAGTTATAGAAGATATTTACCAGGATAATAATGCAGGAGCAGTTTACCGAACATGCGATTGTTTTGGAATTCAAGAAGCCACCGTTATCGAAAACTATTACTTAACCAAAGTTGCAAAAAGCATATCTAAAGGTTCTGAAAAATGGTTAACCATAAACAAACATGACGAAGAAAACACCAACAACACTGTTGCTTGTATAAAAAATTTAAAAGCACAAGGTTATAAAGTGGTAGCAACCACCCCACACAATCCTGATGTTTTATTACCCGATTTTGAAATAACCGAAAAAACTGCCATAATATTTGGCACTGAAGGAAAAGGTTTAACCCAAGATGCCCTAGAATTAGCAGATATTAAACTTAAAGTTCCTATTTATGGCTTTACCGAAAGTTTTAACATTTCGGTATCAGCAGCGTTGGTGTTACAAGATTTAACTA
>Ga0222664_1000357_pt1 | contig 29984 bp, 24 predicted proteins | sample AntAcemetagen604_FD_181147 | JGI IMG/M metagenome (GOLD analysis project Ga0222664, IMG submission 181147) | Saline water microbial communities from Ace Lake, Antarctica - #604 | ecosystem: Environmental > Aquatic > Non-marine Saline and Alkaline > Saline | place: Antarctica: Ace Lake... | reverse complement strand
AGAAATGTGTACTTTTATTCATAGCGGTTATTTACGTTTGTGGAAAAACATAAAATAACCAAAAGGGGAGAACTCGAAAGGGAACTCCCCTTCTTTTTTTTATCTTTTACCGGACACTACTGATTTTGGATAAAAATATATTTTTTCCCTCAATTAATATTATCTTTTATCCTTAAAAAAATAACTAATGGATTAGTTTTTATGTTTTCTACTTCCTGTCATTATGGGCTTCAGGCGATGTTATACATCGCTTTTCATCATACTCAAGATAATAATATTGAGTTGAAGCTGATTGCTGAAGATCAGGGGATTCCCAAACATTTTCTGAGTAAGATTCTGCAACAATTGGTACGAAATGACTTGCTTGTATCCATGAAAGGCCCAACCGGTGGTTTTAGTTTAAAATCATCGCCGGATCAAATAAGACTCATTGAGATCGTAGATGCTATCGATGGGCTCGGTATTTTTACGAAATGTGGAATCGGTTTTAAAGAGTGTAATGATAATCGACCTTGTCCTATTCATGATGAATTTAAGACTGTAAGGAATCAGGTTAGAGAACTTTTTGAGTCTAAAAGCCTCTCTGAATTGGTCGAAGACGTTAAAACAGGAAACAGTTTTGTTGGTTTAAAGAAAAACCCAAGCTGAGTTCTACACTGCAACTACTATCTTTTTCTTAGTTTATCCATTCTATTTGAAAATCCCCTCCTACATCTTATGTAAACTCAATCTAAACTGTGTACTTTTCATCCATCCCTTGCCGGAGATCCAATTTTTTATTAATATATATTTAGAGTTTTTTATCTAAATATCTAAATAACGAATTATACTCTTAGAATACTTTATTACTGTACAAAATTGAATGATCTGTCATAAATCTCTGCAAACGTTTTTTGAATAGTGCAGGAAAATCAACCCACATGTTTTCAGCATCTTGCCATTACGCTTTGCAGGCGATGTATTATATCGCGTCACATTCTACCGAGGAGAGAAACGTGGATTTAAACGAGATTGCTGACAGTAAAAATATTCCAAAACACTTTTTAAGTAAAATTCTTCAGCTATTGGTTAAAAATAAACTTCTCCACTCTATGAGAGGGCCAAATGGTGGATTTCGATTATGCAGAGATGCAAACGACATCACATTAATTGAGATCGTTGAAGTTATCGATGGGCTTGAAATTTTTGATCAATGCGGGATAGAGTATAAACCATGCGACGCAATGAACCCCTGCCCTATCCATGATGAGTATTCTGCACACAGAGAGAGTGTTTTTGAGCTTTTTAAAAACAAAACACTGGAGAGATTTGCTGAAGACCTGAATAATGGGGTGTCCATTGTCGGGGTGAATAAGAATAAAATTCCATCACATAAGAAGATTAAGCCAGATAAGGAGATATAATTAAATAAGAGGAACTATCATGTCCAAAAAACAAGTAACCATTGATGCAAATGAAGCGACTGCTTATATCGCTCATAAATTGAGTGAAGTAATCGCTATCTATCCGATAACACCATCATCTCCAATGGGCGAATGGTCCGACGAATGGTCGATGGCCGGCAAAAAGAATATCTGGGGAACTATACCGGAAGTGATTGAACTGCAAAGTGAAGGGGGCGCCGCAGGGACTCTGCACGGTGCACTCCAAACTGGCGCTTTAGGTACAACATTTACAGCCTCTCAGGGGCTGCTGCTGAAAATGCCTAATCTTTTCAAAATCGCGGGGGAGTTAACTCCGGCCGTTATTCATGTTGCCGCAAGAACCGTTGCAACACATGCCCTCTCTATCTTTGGCGATCACAGTGACGTGATGGCGATGAGAATGACAGGCGTCGGTATGTTGAGCTCTAACAGTGTGCAGGAAGCGATGGACATGGCTCTCATTGCACACTCTTCTACTCTTGAATCACGCATCCCATTTATCCACTTTTTTGATGGGTTCAGAACGTCTCACGAGGTTCAGAAAATTGAACAAGTCAGTGAAGAGGTGATGAGAGAAATGATCGATGATGAGTGGGTAATGGCTCACCGTAATCGCGCTTTAACTCCAGACAGACCTGTTATACGTGGTACAGCTCAAAATCCGGATGTCTTCTTTCAGGCCAGGGAAACCGGAAACAAGTACTATTTGGCATGCCCGGATATTGTTCAGGCCGCTATGGACCGTTTTGCAAATTTGACCGGCAGAAAATATCAGTTGTTCGAATATCACGGCCCTGAAGATGCTGAAAGGGTCATTATCCTGATGGGATCCGGTGCCGAAACATCACACGAAACGATTGATGCATTAAATGCGAAGGGAGAAAAAGTGGGCCTCATAAAGGTTAGGCTTTTCAGGCCATTTAGTATGAAGGATCTGGTTCTCGCTCTGCCAAAAACCGTAAACGCTATTGCAGTATTAGACAGGACCAAAGAGCCCGGTGCTACAGGTGAACCTCTCTATCATGACATCATCACGACAATGAATGAAAATCGTGTTGAGGGATGGAAGGAGTTTATTTCTGAACCCAAAATAGTGAACGGCAGATATGGACTCTCCTCGAAAGAGTTTACACCACCGATGGTGAAAAGAGTACTGGATGAACTGAAAGAGAACAAACCAAAAAACCACTTCACAATTGGCATCAATGATGATGTGACACATACCAGCCTCTCTCTTGAAGCATCAGACTGGGAGAGTGATTCAGAAACGTTTGAAGGACTCTTTTATGGCTTGGGTGCTGATGGTACAGTAAGTGCAAATAAAAACTCTATCAAGATCATCGGAGATAATACAGACAACTTCGCACAGGGTTATTTTGTCTACGACTCCAAAAAATCAGGAGCAACAACCGTTTCACACTTGCGATTTGGCCCGAAACCGATTCGGTCAGCTTATCTCATTGATAAAGCAAATTTCATCGCTTGTCACCAGTTCACATTCCTGGATCGGATAGACATGCTGAAACACGCACGCAAGGGATCTACTTTTTTATTGAACGCCCCCTTCCCTACAGAGGAGGTGTGGGATAGAGTACCACAAAAAGTACAAAAACAGATTATCGACAAAAAACTGAAGTTTTTCAGCATTGATGCTTATAAGGTTGCCCGTGAAAATGGTATGGGTACCCGGATCAATACTGTCATGCAGACCTGTTTCTTTGCCATTTCACAGATTTTGGACAGAGAGGAAGCTATTTTAATGATCAAGAATGCTATCAAAAAGGCTTATGGTGCAAAAGGTGAGGCAATACTACAAAGTAACTACGATGCAGTTGATAATTCACTTGAAAACTTATTTCAAATTGATGTACCTGAAGTTGCGGATTCAACCCAGAAAATGCGCCCACCGGTACCTGAAGAAGCTCCCGACTTTGTACAGAGAGTGATTGCAGAAATTATTGCCGGACAAGGCGATAATCTGCCGGTAAGTGCTTTTGAGGCTGACGGAACTTTCCCTACCGGAACTACCAAGTATGAAAAGAGAAATATCGCACTTGAAATACCGGTATTGGATCCGGAAGTTTGTATTCAGTGTGGCAAGTGTGCCATGGTATGCCCTCACTCGGTGATCCGAATGAAAGCGTTTGATGGGTCTTACTTGGATGCAGCTCCTGATACATTCAAGTATATGGATGCCAAAGGACGAGAGTGGCCCGATAATACCAAGATCAGTATCCAGGTATCACCGGAAGATTGTACCGGTTGTGTTCTCTGCGTTGAAGTATGTCCGGCCAAAAACCGCCAGGAAGTGGGTCTGAAAGCCCTTAATATGTCTCCGATCGAACCACATCTCGAAAATGAAATTGAGAATTGGGACTATTTCCTGACAATCCCGGAGTTTGACAGATCACAGCTTAAAACCGAAACAGTGAAAGGTGCTCAGTTCCTGGAGCCTCTTTTTGAGTTCTCAGGCGCGTGCGCCGGATGCGGTGAAACACCCTATATCAAACTGGTTACACAGCTTTTCGGCGACCGAATGGTAATTGCCAATGCAACAGGCTGCTCTTCCATCTATGGAGGTAACCTGCCATCCACTCCTTATACTACTAACAAGGATGGATACGGCCCGGCCTGGTCAAACTCATTGTTTGAGGATAATGCAGAATTTGGACTCGGTTTCAGAGTCACAATCGACAAGCAGCAGGAACAAGCACGTGAAATGCTGTCTCAAATGAACGGTACTATCGATTCAGACCTAAAAGAAGCGATACTAAACGCAGATATGTCTACTGAACCCGGTGTTTATGAACAACGTGAACGGGTTGCACAGTTGAAAGGGATTCTCTCAAAAGAAAAATCACGGGAATCAAAAATGCTGATGAGTCTGGCCGACTATCTGGTTCGAAAGAGTGTCTGGATATTTGGTGGTGATGGATGGGCGTACGATATCGGGTATGGTGGTCTCGACCATGTACTGGCGAGCGGACGGGATGTAAATATCCTGGTTATGGACACAGAGGTCTATTCGAACACCGGTGGGCAGTGCTCTAAAGCAACACCGATCGGTGCTGTTGCGAAGTTTGCCTCTGCAGGTAAAAGAGTAGGCAAGAAAGATCTTGGACTTATGTCGATATCCGGACAAAGTGCGTATGTCGCAAGAATTGCAATGGGAGCTAACGATATGCAAACAATGAAAGCGATTATTGAGGCGGAGCGATATCCGGGTCCATCCATCATCATCGCATACAGCCACTGTATTGCACACGGTTATGATATGAGGTATGGATTGGATCAACAGAAAAAGGCTGTTGATTCAGGCTATTGGCCACTATTTAGATTTGACCCTTCAAGAATCAATGAAAAATTGAATCCATTCCAACTCGATTCAAAAGCGCCAAAAATCAGTTTCAAGGATTACGCATACAATGAAATGCGCTATCTGATGCTCACTAAATCCAATCCGAAAGTAGCAAAGGAGTTGCTCAAGCAAGCTCAGGATGGCGTCTTGGAACAGTGGAAAGTCTATGAGCAGATGCAAACTGTATATGAACCGAAGAAAGATGAAACACCCGAGGAGAAGAGTGACGAGTAGAAATGGTATACATTCAACTTCTCTGAATGTGTAAAGCGTAAGTAATGTGTCATGAAATATCACTTTAAATAAGATCGTCCACCATTAAAACCGAATAAAAATGAACTTAGAGACCACATATCTTGGATTGAAGCTTAAAAATCCATTGGTGCCATCAGCATCGCCCCTCTCAAATGATACAGACATCGTAAAAAGGATGGAAGACGCAGGAGCTTCTGCCGTTGTGATGTACTCCCTGTTTGAAGAGCAGATAACCAGGGAAAATCGGGCAATGGATCACTTTTTAAATACACCGAATGATAGCTATGCAGAAGCTTTAAGCTATTTCCCTGAACCGGCTGAATATCATAATCTTCATGCTGAAGACTATCTTGAGCAGATACGTGAGCTAAAAGCAAGTGTAGACATACCCATTATAGCCAGTTTGAATGGTACGTCTAAAGGAGGTTGGATGTCATACGCTAAGAATATGCAAGAGGCCGGTGCAGATGCAATTGAGTTAAATATCTACTATATCGCCGGTGATCTGACGATGAGCGCATCTGATGTTGAGGAGATGTATATCAGTGACTTGATAGCAGTGAAAGAGACTGTAGATATTCCGGTATCGGTAAAATTGGGGCCCTATTTCAGTTCATTTGGAAATATGGCAGTTCGTCTTGAAGAGGCAGGTGCCGACGGACTCGTTCTCTTCAACCGGTTTTATCAACCCGACATCGATCTTGAAAATTTGGATGTAATGCCAAGTTTGGAGTTGAGCAGCTCTTTTGAGAAAAGATTACCGTTACGATGGATTGCGATGTTACGCCCACATTTGAAATGCAGCCTTGCTGCAACTACAGGAATCCATTCCGCTAAAGATGTTATCAAAATGACTCTTGTAGGTGCCGATGTATCGATGATGGCTTCCGTCCTGCTATTCCAAGGTCCTGAAGTGCTGAAACAAATCATAGATGATATGACGAACTGGATGGAAATGAAAGAGTATACGTCATTGGAAGAGATGAAAGGCGCAATGAGCTCGGCATCTGTTGCAGACTCAAGTATGTATGAACGTGCGAATTATATCAAAATATTGCAGGGATTCGATATAGAGAAGTTGAAATAGGTACTCTTGGAGTACCTATTTGTACTCAATCTAAATTAATACAAATTTGTCTTAAATATTGTAGAATGAAAAATTAAATTCTAATTTAGATATAAATGTCTAAAATAATGTTTTATACGACAACAGATTTTTAAAATTCTAATCAAAGATTTTAAACCAAAAACCAAAACTGATAAATTATGGCACTTTTAATCACCGATACATGCATAAACTGTGCGGCCTGTGAGCCGGAATGTCCAAATCAGGCTATATATGAGCCGGGTATGGAGTGGTCAATGGCTGAAGGAACTAGTATGACCGGCAGTGTAACACTTTTAAATGGCCAAACTGTGGATGCAAATGATGTACAGTCTCCCATTTCTGAAGATTTTTATTTTATTGTTACCGATAAGTGCACTGAATGCAAAGGATTTCATGACGAAGAGCAGTGTGTAGTCTTCTGCCCGGTTCCCGACTGTATTATTGTAGATCCTGATCATGAAGAGAGTGAAGATACGTTAATGACTCGCTACGAGTCTCTTCACTGATTTATACCCACTTGTTTCTTGGCGATGTATGAGTTTACAGTAAACGTCATGACATGAGCAACCTAAACTTTATTCAGAAATCTTTATGGCTAGTTCCACTTTATTAATGAATATGAGGAAAGTAGTTGTACGTTTCTCCGGTGATTCCGGGGACGGCATGCAGCTAACCGGTGATATGTTTTCTCAATCATCCGGTTTTGCCGGTAACGATTTAACCACTATTCCAGATTTCCCGGCCGAAATAAGAGCTCCTCAGGGTAGCATAGGTGGTGTTTCCAGTTTTCAGATTCAAATCGGCGGTACTGAAATTTATACCCCCGGCGACACAGTAGATGTATTGGTTGTAATGAATCCGGCTGCACTCGCTGCAAATCTTAAATTCCTGAAACCGGGTGGCACCATCATCGCTGATAGTGATGAGTTCAATAAGAAAAATTTGAATAAGGCTGATTATGATTCAAACCCATTGGATGATAATTCACTTGATGAGTATCACTTGATTCAGGCACCCGCCAGCTCCCTCACAAAGGAGGCATTAAAGGATTTGGGATTAGAAACCAAAGCAACCGTTCGCAGCAAAAACATGTTTACACTTGGGTTGGTGCTATATATGTTCAGCAGACCACTAGATAATACTATTCAATTTATTGAACGAAAATTTTATAAAAAACCCATATTAGTTAAAGCGAACAAACTTGCAATTGAAGCGGGTTATAACTTTGGTGAGAGTACAGAGGCCTTCAGTAGGGCAATTGTCATACCCCCTGCCAAATTACCTAAAGGCACTTATCGAAATATTGATGGAAATACTGCCGCTGCCTGGGGACTATTGGCCGCAGCTGAGAGCGCTGGAAAGAAATTATCTCTCTGCTCCTATCCGATCACGCCCGCCTCTGAAATTCTGCATGAACTCTCCGCCCGAAAAGATATGGGAGCCATCGTTTTTCAGGCTGAAGATGAAATTGCTGCAGTCTGTGCAGCTATTGGCGCAGCGTTTAGTGGTAATCTTTCTGTTACTACTACATCAGGTCCCGGATTGTCACTGAAATCTGAAGCGCTTGGTCTCGCAGTGATTGCTGAATTACCCCTGGTTGTTGTGAATGTGCAAAGAGCAGGGCCATCCACAGGTCTGCCAACTAAAACGGAGCAGAGCGATTTGTATCAGGCCCTTTATGGCCGGCACGGTGACTCCCCTATGGTCGTAATAGCTGCAAGTTCACCGGATGATTGCTTCTATTATGCCTATGAAGCAGCCCGTTTAGCCATTGAACATGTCACACCTGTAATTCTACTCACAGATACCTATCTGGCAAGTGGAACCAGTCCTTGGCGACTTCCTGAAAATGGAGATCTGAAAAAAATCAATGTACCAAAATTTAAGGGTGACCCTGCTGATTGGAAACCTTTCTTGAGACAACCGGAATTTTTAAATCGCTATTGGATGAGTCCGGGTGACAAAGGCTTTGAACATCGAAATGGTGGCCTTGAAAAAAAAGAAATCACCGGCAACCTAACATATGAACCGCAGAATCATGAAAATATGACGAAGATTCGAGCGGAAAAAATTGAGCGAATTGCGAAAAGAATACCACAGTTAAGCATTACCGGAGCCCCGAAAGGTAAGCTTCTTCTTGTAGGGTGGGGCAGTACGTATGGAGCTATCAATACTGCCGTCACAGATATGCTGGAGGATGGAGAAAAAGAGATTGGCTTTACACATTTTAATTACATCAATCCGCTTCCTGATAATTGTGAAGAAGTGTTTTCCAAATTTGATAGAATTCTGGTTTGTGAGCTTAACAATGGTCAGTTTGTAAACTATCTTAGATCTAAAATTCCGCAATTTGAGTATCTTCAGTATAACAAAATACAGGGGCAACCTTTTTTCATATCAGAAATAAAAGCCCAAATTATAAACATATTATCTAATTAATTATGCAGATAGATGTAAAAGAGAACGTAGAGGAGTTAACTAAAAAAGATTTTGTTAGTGATCAAGCCGTTAGATGGTGTCCCGGTTGTGGTGACTACATGATTCTTGCTATGATGCAAAAAACGTTTGCCCGAATGAATCACCGAAAAGAGGATTTTCTCAGTATCTCCGGGATCGGTTGCTCTTCAAGAATTACATACTACCTGGATACATTTGGTTTTCACTCTATACATGGTCGTGCCATCGCAGTGGCCACTGGTGCAAAACTTGCCAATCCACAACAAAATGTATGGGTCTTTACTGGTGATGGTGATTGTATGGCAATCGGTGGTAATCATTTTATTCATACCTGCAGAAGAAATGTGGACCTGAATATCATCATATTCAATAATAAAATTTATGGCATGACCAAGGGGCAGTCTTCTCCCACCACTCCTGTTGGGACGAAAACTAAAACAGCTCCGGAAGGAAGTTATGAACAACCTTTTAATATCGGCGAAGTTGCAATTGGGGCGGGAGCCTCGTTCTTTGCAAGAGTTCCGGACAACGACCCAAAATTACTTGAAGAGGTGATGATGCAGGCATACCTTCATAAGGGGACATCCGTGATTGAAGTGCTTCAAAACTGTGTTATTTTCACAGATGGTATTCACGAAGCTATTACAAGTCGCGACACAAAGGATGATAACCAATTGAGGTTGGAACATGGCAAGCCGATGATTTTTGGCAAAGAATTAGATAAAGGCATCCGTATAAATGGAATGAAACTGGCAAAAACAGACCTGGATGAAAACAGAGATGAGGTCATCATCCACGATCAGACCGAAATGGAGACTCAATTGCATATAGCACTTGCAAATCTTCAACTTCCTGATCATCCGGTTGCCATGGGTATTATCAGACAAGTAATACGTCCCAGTTACGGTGAAGTCGTTCATCAAGCGATCGAAGCGGAACGGAAGAATAGTGAATTTAAATCTCTGAAAGATCTGTTCTTAAGTGGCAGTACCTGGGATATCAATTAATCGAAATTCTTTTTGATTCGACTAATTAGTATTGTTTTATTACAACCAAGAGAGTGTATAAATAGTTTTGATGAATCTGTACACTTTCTCAAATGTTAATTCAGAGTCATGAAACAGCTCTGTTTAGCAAACTTAATTTATTAAAACAAAAAATGGATTATCAAGTTTAAAGCTTGTTCTGCCTCAATTTGAACCCAATAGTAAACTTTATGGAAACTGTAAAATTGAATATAGACGGTAAAATTTTTGAACTCCCTTTATATACAGGGGCAGAGGGAGAAAAAGCAATAGACATCACAAAATTACGGACTGAAACCGGTTATATAACTTCGGATATCGGATATAAAAATACAGGAGCGACAAAAAGTGCTATCACATTCCTCGATGGTGAAAATGGGATATTGCGATATCGTGGCTACCCCATAGAGCAGCTTGCAGAAAAAGCATCCTTTTTGGAGGTCGCATATCTGCTGATATACGGCGACCTACCATCAGCTAAAGAACTTAAAGATTTTGACTCAAAAATCAGACGTCATACGCTGATTCACGAGGATATGAAAAAGTTTTATGAAGGGTATCCGGCAAAAGCTCATCCCATGGGCATACTTGCATCAATGATCGGTGCTCTGTCAACATTCTACCCGGATTCGCAAAAATCGGAAATCGATCCGGAAGATATGAATGTAACGATACGCAGGTTAATTGCGAAGATTTCAACCATTGCCGCATGGTCGTATAAAAAATCACAGGGATTCCCGATTATGTATCCTCAAAACCGATACAATTACTGCGATAATTTTCTCTACATGATGTTTGCACAACCTACTGAAGAGTATAATGTGAACCCACTTGTATCAAAAGCACTCAATATATTACTGATTCTTCATGCAGATCATGAGCAGAACTGCTCCACTTCAACCGTACGAATGGCCGGGTCGTCTCATGCCAGTTTATATGCAGCTATTTCAGCCGGTGTATGTGCTCTTTGGGGCCCTTTGCACGGAGGAGCAAATCAAAAAGTGATCGAAATGTTGGAGCAAATTAGAGGCGAAGGGAGCGATGTTGCCAAAATGGTAGAAAAAGCCAAAGACAAAAATAGCGATTTCCGTCTGATGGGTTTTGGTCACCGGGTCTATAAAAACTTCGATCCACGCGCACAAATAATAAAAAAGGTTTGTGATGAAGTCCTCGAAGAGATGGGAATAGATGATCCCCTCCTTGATATTGCCAAAGAACTCGAAGAAGTAGCCCTCTCAGACAGCTATTTTATCGAAAGAAATCTTTACCCTAATGTCGATTTCTACTCAGGTATACTCTATCGTGCGATGAATATCCCTACTGAGATGTTTACAGTGATGTTTGCCCTTGGCAGATTACCCGGATGGATCGCCCAATGGAAAGAGATGAGAGATAACAGTGAACCCATATCAAGGCCTCGGCAGATCTACGTCGGAAAAAATAAACGGGATTACTAAGATTTAATAAAATCGTTCAATTAATTCTCATATAAGATTTGAGAATCATAGACTCTGACTCCTTCTAGAAGGTGACCTGTGGCTTCAACCATTGCAGTATGAACAGGATCTATTTGATAGGAGTCATGGTCCTCAAGTGATTCAAACCATAATGTCAATGAGATCGTAAAATCATGATCTGTAACATCCCTGGATTGTGTTGCTGCCGGTCTGCCTATATTCGATTTCATAATGGTTGAAATTTGAACCAATTCTTGCAATCTATTATCAAAATCTTCTCTTTCTTCATCTGAAATATCATCAATTAAATAAAAATAGACATTGTGCTGAATCAAACCGGTGACTTCTTGATCCACTTGATTTGAGGTTTCTGAATTCGAATCACAGGATACCGTAAAAATGACGACGATTCCAATTAAGAATAGATTCCATTTGTTGTTCATTATATTCATGATAAACCGGTTACACATTTTAAGATTCAATTTTTATTACTAGATTTTCTTACTTCTATACAGTTGATTAGAATTTAAAAAGGCAAGGTTTTATCCTTGCCTTTTTTCTAAAAGCCTAAGTTACACTGATTAAGAGAATTCCGTAACGCCGGGCATCGCTACACTCAGAGAACTGATAGGTAGAACATCATCCCACTCATAAATTTCAGGGCCTAATGACTCTGTCGAGTTTAATGCTTGTTCCCATGTAATCTCTCTTCCGGTATAGGCAGCCATTCTACCCATAATTGCAATCATTGTACTTTGAGTCATATTCACTCCGTCATTGACCGGCATTCCACTCCGGATTGATGCAAACAGTTCATCATGTTGTGTTTGATACATCTGATTCTCTTCACCATCATAAATCCACTCTCTTCTTGCACGAATGATATGATCCCCCGATGAGGGCGCCAATCCTGTACCCTTCGTACCAAAAATTTCAGCTTTGTAACTATTTTCACAGTTAGGTTGCTGACGACTAAAATGAAACCCTTTCGCTCCATTTGAGTATTGATACGTTATTGCAAAATGATCATAAATATTTCCATAAATAGAATCCGTTCGAACCTGTCTCCCCCCTGTTCCAACTGCACTGACAGGCACCTGATCACCCATTGCCCATTGCATAAAATCAATACTATGAACGGCTTGTTCAACAATATGATCTCCGGAAACCCAATTATAGTAGATCCAGTTTCTAAGCTGATGTTGGGCTTCACTCCAGTCCTGGTTTGTTTCAATTACTCTGGCTGCCCCGGTATTATAGGTGTTATAAATAGATCTGATTTCACCGACATCTCCATCCAAAATTCGATCATAAAATGCACGTTTTGGATATTCATACCTCCAACAAAAACCCGATACAATAGATAAATTAGCCTCTTTCGCTTTTCTTACCGCTTCAAATACTCGTCTGGCTCCGGGGGCGTCTACTGCTACCGGTTTTTCACAAAAAATATGTAACCCGGCATCAACAGCAGCTTCCAATTGTATCGGTCTAAATCTGGAAGGTGCTGCCAATAGTACAACATCAATCCCTGAATCGATAACTTTTTGATATGCATCAAACCCAATAAATATATTTTCATCGGGTACATTAACTTTATCCCCATGGCGCATTCTGAGCAGATTAAGTGCCTCAGTCGGTTTATCACTAAATATATCGGCAACAGCAAGTAATTCAACATTTGGATCTGCACTCAGTGCCTGATTGGCAGCGCCTGTCCCACGTCCCCCACACCCTACCAGTCCGATTTTAAGTTTTACATCCGGGCTGACCGGCGTTCCTGCAACCAATGGGCTGCCTGTTGAGCAAGCATTTAATGTTAACATTCCACCGGCAGCGGCTAAACCGGTCACTTTTAGAAATTCTCTACGATTTTGGTTCTCCATGAAAGGTGTTGATTAATTTTATGGTAGTCTGTTTAGATACATATAGTTAATGTAATACTCCTGAGCATTTTATTTGAAAAAAATATAAAATTTTCAATGAGTTTTAGCATCTTTTTGCAATTGAAAAGATACCATTTCCCGTTTTCTTCCTGTTGAAGAGGTCGATATAATTTAATATCAATGTAAACGGCAGTATGATGGGATAGTATAATAGAAGCGGAATCAAACCGAAAAGATTAAATTTATTAAGAAGAATCATCGGCCATTTAATCGATATAATCCATGCTCTTCTTCCCCATCTACCGTAGGTATATTGGGTTCGCTCCGGCATTAATTTAGCAATGATCAGCTTCTCTTCAATCTCATTTTTGGAATACCCGCTGCGTGCATGTTCACCTACAAACGTATCATCCTCCTCACCATCCTCTTCTGATAGATGAGATGGTGAGTGCATCAAAAAGAATCCGCCCTTTTTTAACAGATTACTGAGATTTTGAATCACTTTTTGATCATCTTCGATATGTTCCAAAACATCAATACAGATAATCATATCAAACTTTTTTTCCAATTCCATATTCAGCAAATCTGCCAATTGAAATTGTATTCGATCATTTTCTATCTCTTTTTGGAAGAATGTCCTGTTATCCTCTAAATAACTCTCTTTTACATCGATTGAGGTAATATGAACATTCTTAAATCGGTTCAAAATAAAATGATCATATTGTCCAAATCCGCATCCGGCATCCAACAGTTCCCATCTGCCTTTGGCATCTAACTCATCCCCTCTTTCGGCAATCAACCGTCTGATATGCCAACTTCTGAGAAATAACAGATTGAGTAAAAAATAGAATAACCGACGTAGGATGTTTGAATTTCTTACCAGATTAGCAAGACGATCTTTGACCGGATCATAAGCAATTTTTGTCATAAACCTGTTTTGTCAGAAATCTCAGGATTTTGACTTCGGACATGCCACCGATTAATCATTTCACCCAAAAAACCAATGGAAAAGAATTGAACTCCAACCAATATTAATAGAATACCCAAAAATAGTAGGGGTCTGTTTGAAAGAGGTTGACCCATAAATAATTTCATGTAGGATAGATAGACACTAATCAAGCCACCAATAAATAGAAATAGAATGCCTAAAGAACCAAAAAAGTGCATTGGCCTTCGTTTGTATCGGTTCACGAACAGCAGTGTAATCAGATCTAAAAAACCGTTTAAGAATCGGGAGATTCCAAATTTTGTCTTGCCGTGCTTTCTGGGATGATGCTTCACAACCTTCTCCTCTATTTTATCAAATCCTTTCCACTTAGCCAATAAGGGAACATATCTATGCATCTCACCATAGAGATAGATGCTATCGGTAACCTCTTTTCGATATGCTTTTAAACCGCAATTAAAATCATGCAGTTGAATTCCGGTGGTTAAACGGGTAACTGTATTAAAAAAGCGGGATGGAACAGTTTTGGAAATTGGATCATATCTTTTCTTTTTCCATCCACTTACCATATCATTTCCCTGATCTAGCAGTTCAATGAGGCTTGGTATTTCATAGGGATCATCTTGAAGATCTGCATCCATCGAAACCACATATCTACCCAATGCTGCAGTAAATCCGGCTTGTAATGCATCACTTTTGCCATAATTTCTTCTGAATCGTATCGCTTTAACAAATGAATAATCCCGGCTGAGTTTGGATAGAATCTCCCATGAACGATCCATTGACCCATCATCTATAAAAATAATTTCAAAATCTCTTCCCTGAAGTGAGTCTGCAATTTTTCCGGCAAGCTCTTCAAGAGTATGTTCTTCATTATAGAGAGGTATTACAACACTGATCTCTACTCTGGGAATACCTGCTATGGTTTTTATATTTTTAATTTTCTCCGGCAAAAGACTGCAAGTTTACTATATTCTAGTCATAGGTTATTTTTATAAACCTCAATTTCATAACGAGGATATACGCACTACATTTTATATTCTCTCAACTACTTTTATAAAATGAGTTCTCAAATCAAGTAAATATAATTATTTTCTTGAGATGAACCTTTAAAATAACAGATTTCCAAACAATGAAGAAATTGTATTATTCGATCGGCGAAGTAAGTGATATTACAAGCATAGAGCCACATGTTCTCAGATACTGGGAAACCATATTCAAACAACTCTCACCCAGAAAGAATAAAGCAGGGAATCGCACATACAGAGAGCAGGATATAACACTGATTCTGAAGTTGAAAGAGCTTATTCAAGACAAAAAGTACAGTACTGCGGGAGCCCAAAAATATATAGAAAGAGAACAAAATTCAGAACCTGGTGAAAAAAATGATTCCGATCTTCCTTTTGAAACCATCAAAGATTTAAAGGAGATACGACTTTTTCTGAAATCACTAAGTGAAAAGCTTTAATTGAGATAAAATAATTATCAAGAGTCCTTTCCAAACATCTATTAGTCAAATTGATTATTTTTGGGTGTTATCAAATCACTATTTTTATGAGTAAAGCGACAACATCAAATTTAACATATCGGGATATTATCGGGACCTTGGGTAGCTATTATGAGCTTACCAAGCCCGGAATTACGTTCTCTGTACTTGCAAGTATGCTGATTGGTTTTCTTTTGGCCTCTGCATCCGGTGTTGATATAGTTTTAATGATACATGCTATAGTTGGGACGTATCTGATCGCTGCCGGTACAGCTGCGCATAATATGTTCATTGAACGTGATCTGGATGTTTTAATGAAAAGAACCAGTCGACGCCCCCTGCCGGCTTATCGTATTGAACCCAGACAAGGTTTTATCTTCTCCATTACATTAATTTTTGCCGGATTGGGTTATCTGATAGTAATGGTAAATGTAGTTGCCGGTTTGGTTTCTCTGGCTACAACCGTAATTTATCTTTTTGCATATACACCGCTAAAAAGAATTTCTGCTCTGAATGTATTTGTTGGTGCCATACCCGGTGCACTGCCGGTTGTAGGAGGTTGGGCAGCCGTCAGCGGAACTCTATTTGAGCATGGAATGTGGATTCTTTTTGGTGTCATTTACTGTTGGCAAATACCACACGTTGTATCCATTGCATGGGTCTGTAAGAATGATTATGAACATGCCGGTTTTAAAATGCTTCCTAAAAATGATCCGAACGGTTATAAGGCTGTACTATGGACCCTGCTGCCGATCATGATTCTCTTCCCCACGGTTTATAAATTATTTGTAATGGATCTGGTTGGAGGGTTATATCTTGCAGGATCGATTGCCACAACAGCAGGATTTTTCTTTTATGGCCTGAAATTTTCATATCTCAGGAATGTCGCAAGTGCACGTTCACTGATGTTCTCTTCTTTTATCTACCTACCACTGATTTGGTTTTTTATATTCATTGACTGGTTCTTTTTTTAAAATAAACCAAGTTGAACAGTAACAGCTCAAATTAAAAAATCACCAGAGAGCCGGGAATTTTGCGGGATTTGATTCGTGCATTATTTCATACACTTTTTCAATGATATCTTCGGCACTTGGTTTAGAGAAATAATCACCATCCGAACCAAATGCCGGGCGGTGTGCTTTTGCTGTCAGACTTGACGCCTCTGAGTCCAGATAGTGATAACCACCATCTTCATCGATCACTCTCTGCATCATATATCCGGTTGCACCACCCGGCACATCTTCATCAATAAACAGTATGCGATTTGTTTTTTTGAGGGATTCAACAATCATACGATTTCTGTCGAATGGAAGAAGTGTGCGAACATCAATCAATTCAGCTGAGATGCCCATTTCACTCAGGTTGGGTAGTACTGATTCGATAATACTAAGTGTTGACCCGTAAGAAACCAACGTAATATCATCACCCTTTTGGATGATTTCGGGGATGCCCAGTGGCACTGTGAATTCTCCCAAATTGGCGGGCATTTTTTCCTTCAACCGGTAGGCATTTAAAGGCTCGATGATCAATGCAGGATCATCTCCCTGCATCAATGTATTATAAAATCCAGCAGCTTCTGTTAAATTCCGGGGGACACATACATGGACTCCGCGCAATCCATGCACAATCATTCCCATGGGTGAACCGGCGTGCCATATTCCCTCTAACCTATGGCCACGAGTTCTGACAATCAGCGGATACGCTTGTCCTCCTTTTGTTCGATAGTGTAATGTTGCTACATCATCACTCAACAATTGGAAACAATATAGCAGGTAGTCCAAATATTGAATTTCGGCAATAGGTCTTAACCCTCTCAGCGAAAGCCCAATTCCCTGTCCAAGTATAGTTGCTTCTCGAATTCCGGTATCACTGACTCGCAGCTCACCATATTTATTTTGCATACCTTCTAAACCCAGATTCACGCCTCCAAGTTTTCCGGCATCCTCTCCAAAAATCAATGCATTCGGATATTTTGTAAATAGTTCATCAAAATTGTCTCTAAGTACAATTCTGCCATCAACCCTCTTTGGATTTGGCTCATAAACCGGTTTAATCTCTTCAATTAAAAGTGGAGATCGATCTGTTTCAGAATAGAGATGGGAACTGAACCGATCCCGATTCAACTCTTGTTGCCTGCGTAACCAATCAACAAGTGATATTTTTTCATCAGACACAACTCCCCGAAGTTCAAACAGAGCTCTTCTTGCGATGGAAACCACATGACGGCGTATCGGTTTATTTCTTTTCTGTAATTGAAACCGATATTCACTCAATTTATTGAGTTCAGGATGTCTCTCCATCACACCATCCAAAAGTGAGATCACTTCTTCTTTCTCTTTAATGATTGGATTTTGAAATTTTGCCCAGGCTTTTTTCTGTTCCTCAAGAACCTCAGATTTTGCTTCAATTTCGATCTGTTCGAGCTCTTTCTGATCCGCTATACCTTCAGAGATAATCCACTGTTTAAATTTATCAATACAGCAGTGTTCCACTTCCCATTCAAGTCGTGCATCATCTTTATATCGTTCATGTGATCCGGATGTAGAGTGCCCCAACGGCTGTGTCACTTCTTCGATATGAATCAAAACGGGGATGTGATCTTCTCTGGCAAGAGTTGCTGCCTCATTATATACCGAGATCATCTCTTCATAGTCCCAGGCTCTTGCAGTTAATATTTCAATACCGGGTTCTTTCTGAGTCCTTTTAAACCCTCTCAAAGCTTTTGAAATACTCTCTTTGGTTGTCTGATACTTTTTTGAAACTGAAATACCATAGCCATCATCCCAAACAGAAACTACCATGGGTACCTGCAATACGCCGGCAGCATTTAACGATTCCCAAAAAATACCTTCAGACGTACTTGCATCACCAATCGTGCCCCAGGCAATCTCATTGCCATTTATTGAGAAATCCTTCCACTCTTTAAGCTCATCACTGTTTCTATAAATTTTTGATGCCTGAGCAATACCCAGTAATCTGGCCATCTGTCCGGCAGTAGGTGAAATATCAGCAGAACTATTTTTCATTTTTGTCTGCGACTTCCAACTACCATCACTGTTCAATAAACGAGATGCAAAATGGGAGTTCATTTGACGGCCGGCTGAATTTGGATCCGCTTCAATGTCCGGATTTGCGTAAAGTTGACCGAAAAATTCTGCAACCGTTAATTCACCGATTGCCATCATAAACGTCTGATCTCTGTAGTATCCGGATCTGAAATCACCGTTTTTAAAAAATTTGGCCATTACCAACTGCGGAAGCTCTTTACCATCACCAAAAATACCAAACTTTGCTTTTCCGGTAAGAACCTCCTTTCTACCCATCATCGACATCTCTCTACTCATACAAGCAATCCTGATATCCTTCAGGACTTCTTTCTTGTATTTTGCTGAGTGTTTGATGCCTTCGGCTTTTTTCATGTATAGTTTATCTTCAATATTTTCAGTAACTTAATATATAAGTTACGACCTCATATTTACTATTTAATAATAAGGTGTTGGGAACTATTAACAAAATTATGAAACGATTATTCTTTGGAACAGCGGTTCAAATAGTATACAACAGCTGGTTGAATTTATCTGCTATTGCAACTGAATTCAATGGTGTTCAACGTTCTCTAAAAATCACCGGCTCTACATGTAGGATTTTTAGTCAGAAAATCCGCCTTTTGTCATATTTATCGGGTTGAGAGCCTTTTTTAGCTCATTTTCAGACAGGTCAGTCATCTCTTTAGAAACATCCATCACAGATCGATTCTCTGCAAATGCTTTTTTTGCAATTTTAGCTGCTTTATCATAACCAATCAATGGATTCAGAGCCGTTACAAGGATAGGATTTTTCCCAACCATATTCTCTATTCTCTCTTTTCTGACAACTAAACCACGAACCGATCTGTCAGCAAAGTTTTTAGAAGCATTCGCCAGTATTTCGATTGACTGCAGAAGGTTATAGGCAACTACCGGCAGCATCACATTGAGTTCAAAATTTCCTGACTGTCCTCCTATGGTGATGGTTGCGTCATTTCCGATCACCTGTGCACATACCATTGTAAGTGATTCTTCAATCACGGGATTCACCTTACCCGGCATGATGGAGGATCCCGGTTGCAGTGCCATCAATTCTATCTCTCCAATACCACTGTTCGGGCCGGAGTTCATCCATCTGAAATCGTTTCCTATTTTCATCAGGCTCACCGCTATCGTCTTCAATTGACCCGATAGTTCAACAGGAGCATCAACGCTCGCTTGCGCTTCAAAATGGTTCTCTGCTTCTTCAAATGTAAGACCGGTACTGTTTGAAATAATGGCCGCAAACCGTTTCCCAAATTCACTGTGTGTGTTGATACCTGTGCCCACTGCTGTTCCGCCCTGCGGAAGCTCGCTCATGCGCTTCAGCGCTGAATTTAGTCTGTCTATACCCAATTCAACCTGTCTGGCATACCCACTGAATTCTTGTTTTATCGTTATTGGCATTGCGTCCATAAGATGTGTTCGTCCCGTTTTTACAACATCTTTGTACTCATCCCCCTTTTCAAGAAGGGTTTTATGTAAATGTTGTAGAGCCGGAATTAGATGTCTGCTTACTGATAGAACAGCTGCAATTCGAATGGCGGTTGGTATGACATCATTTGAACTTTGTCCAAAATTAACGTGATCATTTGGATGAATCGTAACTTCTGTACCGGATTTTAACTCATTAGCACGCTTTGCAATAATTTCATTCGCATTCATATTGGTTGATGTCCCGGAACCGGTTTGGAAAATATCCAGCACAAAATCACTATCAAACGTATTCTCTATGATCTCTTTTGATGCATTCTGAATAGCGTCAGAGATCGGTTTTTCAATGAGCCCTAACTCCTCATTAGCTTTAGCAGCTGCAAACTTTATATATCCCAATGCCGAAATAAATGCAGAATTAAAACGAATTCCACTAACAGGGAAGTTCTCAAAAGCACGTTGAGTCTGTGCAGAGTAATACGCATCTATCGGTACCTTCACTTCACCCATAGAATCTTTTTCAATACGAAAATCAGTCATGATGCTATTAAATTATATTGTAGTTAATCCTTAAAATTATTTGCTTCGGTTGGACTGTTATGCCTGTTTCTACTCAATACAATGCCTTATTACTGTACTTGATAATCATAGGTATGCACTCCAAATTTGGATCTGTTCTCTTCTTGAAGGTAACGAATTTGTCACAATTTTTGAAGCAAAAGGGGCGTATCAGGTGAGACTTTTACTGTAGATTCTGTAGCGTTTGTCGATTGTACCACCCAATTTTTCAGCGACTCGTACCATTTGAACATTGTTTTCAAGAATCCATCCAACCTCAGAAGAATAAACACCTTTATTGAGTCCGCTTTTAATCGCCTCTCTATGCAAAAGAGCGTCAATTCCTTTTCCCTGATATTCCGGGATAACGCCCATCAAAGCCGTTCTCACCTTGTTAATTTTTCTTCTATTCCATAACAATTTGAAGAGCCCTGTTGGAAATAACCGTCCATTCATGTTTCGAAATATCTGGTTGTAATCCGGAAGTGCAATTGAAAAGGCGACAGGTTGACCATCTATCTCAGCGATGTGGGCAAAATCGTCGTCAACAATCGTTTTGAGATCGGATGCGAGTTTATCAAACTCTTCTGCAGAGAGGGGTATAAATCCCCAATTATTATTCCACGCACTGTTAAAAATTTCTCTTATGATTTTTACTTCTTCTTTGATCTTACGGAGTTTGATCTTTCTGATGTGGATTCCAGGAAGTCGTTTTTTTACGATCTCCATGGCTCTGTCAGCTCTGTCATGGTCAACACTATCTTGTGTAACCAGATATGCCAATAGATCCATCTCTTTTTTGAAACCGGCATTCTGAATAATTTGATCGTAATACTCTTTGTGATATGGCATCAGAATAGTCGGGTATTTATCAAAACCTTCCACTAAAATACCCACTTCATCCATCATGCTCGGATTGGATGGACCCATTACGGAATTCATGCCTTTTTCTCTCAACCAATCTTCTGCAACTTTAAACAGTAAATCTGCAGTAGACTGTTGATTAATACACTCAAAAAATCCAAAAAATCCGGTTTTTGTTTTATGGAATTTATTATACCTATGATCAATGATGGCAGCTATTCGGCCTGATACTTTCCCATTGTAGGATACATTAAAAAACGCAATATCTGCATTTTTGAAAAACGGATTCTTGTTTGTGTCGAGTAGTTTTTTCTGTTCAATCAGAAGTGGCGCGACCCAATGCCGGTCATTCTCATAATGAGAATAGGGAAATTCAATAAACGTCTTTTTTTCCTCTTTAGACGCTACATAGGTTATTGTATTTGAATTTGTATCCACGTTCAGTCTTTATCTGGATCAGTGAGTGATTGCCCATTTTCGTCAATAATACCATGTTTGATACCTACTTTTCGGAAAGCACTTAATATCATATCCAAATGTTTGTCAGTATGTGTTGCCATATAACTTGTCCTGACTAATGCCTGTCCTTGTGGAACTGCAGGTGGAACAACGGCATTTACATAGACACCTTCTTCGAAAAGATCTTTCCAAAATTTAAAACAGTTATACATATCACCGATTACAACCGGTATGATCGGGGTTTGGCTGCTCCATACATTGAAGCCAAGATTTCGTAATTCTGTCCTCATATAGTTTGAAATCTCTTCCAGCCGGTCAAGTCTCCAAGTCTCCTCTTTTAGTATCTCAAGAGATTTTAAAACAGTTGCGACATTTGCAGGTGGCATACTTGCACTAAAAATATGTGCCGGTGATTTGTGTCTGATAAACTCAATAACCGCTTTATCTCCCACTAAAAAGCCTCCTAATGATGCGAAAGATTTCGAAAATGTTCCACTAATCAAATCCACTTCATCCATTAATCCAAATACCGATGCAGATCCTCTCCCCCCGTCACCGATCACTCCAATAGCGTGCGCATCATCCAAATAGAGTCCGGCACCAAATTCTTTCGCAACGGCAACCAGTTCAGGTATTTTGGCTATCGTTCCGGACATAGAAAAAACACCATCACTCACTATAATTTTACCGACGTCCGGATCCGCTTTGGATAGCAACAATCGTAAATGATCAATATCATTGTGTCGGTATCGAATTGTTTTTGCATTGGATACTTGAGTGCCGACAACAATACAGGCATGGTTATCTCTATCTGAAAAAATAAGGTCATTTCTATCAGCAATAACCTGTATGGACCCTTCATTGGTTTGATATCCTGTACTAAATAGTACGCAGGAATCCTTATTCATGAATTCTGCCAATTTATCTTCAAGTTCAAGATGGAGATCTAATGTACCGTTCAAATAACGAGATCCCGTGCACCCGGTACCATAGATTTTTATTACTTTTTGAGCCGCTTCAATTGTCCTGGGATCATTTGTAAGCCCCAAGTAGTTATTTGAACCGGCCATGATGACATCTCTGCCTTCGATATTGACAGTTGTACCGTCTGTCGCTTGTAGGGGCTTAAAATATGGATAGAGCCCGAGTTTTTTTATCTCATCTGCAATTGTAAAATCGTATGCTTTTTTAAATACTTTGCTATATGAGGTATCCGATTTCGGTTCGGCCATTATTATCTGTTTTTTTATAGTTCAACTAGCAAATATACCGAGTATTAGGATTCTATCAAATTTCTAACGAATCTGTTATACTATTCATTCATCTGTTTCAGAAATGCTATATATTTTTCAACTACAACATCCCAATCATAAGTATTTGTTACATACTCCTTTGATCTTTTAGATAGTGTCTCCAGATCGTTATTCAAAACATCATCAATTTTTGTTGCAAATGCCATTGAATCTCCGGCAGATATCCGATACCCATTAATTCCCTGTTCTATAACATCTTTAATTCCTTCAAGATCAGATGCAATTGCCGGAACACCTGCCCTGTTTGCTTCTAAAAGCACAATTCCAAATCCTTCCATATCACCGGGAACCGGTATATTTGGCATAATAAAAAGATCTGCTGCTGCATAACAAACATTCAACAGATCTTTTGACAATTTACCTGTCATCACAATTTGCTCTTTAATGGGTGATTTTTCAACAACATTTTGAATATTGTTAAATTCAGGTCCTGACCCCACGATCAGATAGAGTACATCTGATTTGATTTTAGGTAGAACATCTTCGATAAACCACACATGGCCTTTTCTTTTCACCTGACGGCCTACCGTTAATAATATTTTTTTTCCTTCAAGATTTCCAATGAGTTCTTTTTCAATAAAATTAACAGCCGTTTTCCTGCTTGGTAACTCTCCTTTTGTTAATTTTTCAAAACCATTGGGTAAAACAACCCCTTTATGTGGATCCAAACCTCTTTTTATGGATGCCTTTCTTGTTGCTGATGATACAGAAATAACCCCATCTAACTGTTTAAATACAAATTTGAGATACCATTGATAGATTTTTACAGGCAGAGTTACATCCTGCCCGTGATTTATCGTTACTTTGGGTACCGGTACATGTTTCATAACCGGTAAAATAGATGCCGTTACCATCGAAGAGAAAAGTATAACATCCGGATTATATCTTTTAACATCTCTTGGAATTTTCCAAAGTAGAGTCAAAAGAAAAAGAAAGGTTTTAAATCCGATGAACCTCCAGGACGTGTTCAGAATGAGCATCTTTAAATCAATCTCCTCTTTCCGATTCAATGCGTTTGTCATTTGAACACTGACATTTTGCATCCCTCCCACATTTTTTAACGGCTTATTCTTGGGCGGATGCAGATGTGATACGTAGAGAATTTTCAATTCAATCTAGTTTTTAAATCCAATACTTCATTGTAATATGACAGAAGATGATTATTAACGGCTTTCCAGCTATATTCATCAGCTTTTTTTAATGCTGAAGCAGACATCATCTTTCTGAGTTTATCATCGTTGATCAATTTCTCTATAAATGTATAGAATTTATCTGAGCTTTCAACAGGAATTACGAATCCTGACTCCCCATGATTCACCAATGATCGACTACCGGTTGCGTCCGCAACGACACAGGGCAACCCACTTGCCATTGCTTCCAATGTCACATTCCCAAATGTTTCCGTTTCTGAAGGGAAAAAGAATATATCGCTGCTTGCATAAGCTTTTGCCAACTCCTTCCCTTCTAGAAATCCGGTATAAATCGCATGTGGCATTCGTTCCTGCATTTCTTCCATTACCGGACCATCTCCAACAATTAGCGCCTTTAACTTAGGATAAGAAACCTGAAGTTTCTCTACCACCTCACCAAACAGTTTCAGATTTTTCTCCCACACCAACCTGGAAACAAATGTTATGATCAGTTCATCATCAGAAACCCCATACCGTTTGCGCCATTCATTGTCTCTATACGATGGGCCGAATTGATTTTTTTCAATCCCTCTAGCCCAGATCTTCAATTCACTATTGATATTCCAATCTTTTAAGAGCATTGCCATTGATTCAGAGGGAACATAGACATGCGTGCATTTTTCATAAAACCAAGCAAGGTATCTCCATAACAGAGGCTCAAATAATGAAAGCTTATAATACTTCATATAACTTGAAAAATGGGTATGATAGGACGCAACAATAGGAGTTCCATTTTTTCTTGCCCACTGTAATGCCCTGAATCCCAGTAAATCCGGGGTTGCAAGGTGAATGATATCCGGATTAAATTTTTCCAGTTTGTTTTGAGCATCTTTCGGAAAAGAGCTGCTGATTCTATATTCCGGCCTGCCCGGCATACGTATCGACGGAACGGCTATAAAATTCCCGGCATGCTCTATGACAGGTTCATCAATGGTTGGGCCAAATACCAAGACCTCCACTCCATTTTTGATCAAAAATTTGACCAGCCGATTTAGGGTGAGTGATACTCCATCACGAATGTGGTTATAATTGCCCGTAAAAATTGCTACTTTCAAGATTCCAGTATCATTTCAAAAGGAAGGTCGACTTACTGTATAAAATGTCGGCCGTTTTAAAGTTTCTGAATATACAAATTAATGAAAGCATTTATTACCGGTGCAACCGGTTTTATAGGAAGTCATCTTGCAGACAAATTGATCCATGATCCTAAATGGGAGGAAGTGAAATGTCTGGTACGAAGTAGTGAAAAATGGCTGAAGGGACAGGAATATACCCGAATTGATGGAGATTTAGATTCAATTCTTGCCATTGAACGAGCTTTGGAGGACGTTGATGTTATTTTTCATATTGCAGCCATCGTAAAGGCAACATCTCAGAATAAATTTGACCATGCCAATGTAGATGCTACTGAGAATATCATTCATCTGGCAAAAAGATCCGGTGTAAAAAAACTGGTCATATTATCCTCATTAGCTGCATCCGGACCAAGTAATGGGAAACCTCGTGTAGAATCTGATCCAATGCTACCCGTAAGTATGTATGGAAAGTCTAAAAAAAGGATGGAACAGATGATCCACAAAGAAACTGATCCCAGCTTATCCATCTCAATTATAAGGCCCCCCGCTGTTTATGGGCCAAGAGAGGAGCAGATTTATACACTTTTTAAGATTATGAATAAGGGAATTGCACCCATTGTGGGAGATGGTGAAGGCCCTGAAATCTCACTACTTTATGTTGATGACCTCATTCAGGCTATCCTCCTTGCTGCAGAACTAAAACAATCGGGTGTTCATACCTACTTTATTAGCGGGGACAGAGATACTAATTGGAATGAGATTAGTGAAATAGTGCAAACCGTATTGGGTAAAAAATTGACAACCGTTAAGTTACGTACAGAATGGGTAAAGAAAATTGCAGGGATAATTGAAACATCTGCGTCATTTTTTGGTAAATATCCCGTTATCAACAGGGAAAAAGCTGATGAAATGGTCTTGGAATGGACTTGTTCCCATCAGAAAGCAACGAATGAACTGCTTTACTCTCCTCAATTTACGCTTGAGGAAGGTATTTCAAGAACGATTAGATGGTATAAAAAAAATAACTGGCTCTAAAAATTATGTATAAAACTTTTCTGATTTTATTAACAATGCTCCCGTTCCTCTCAATGCCCGGACACGGACAGTTTGTTCAGAATTTAAATCGTCAGGTCCAAATACCTAATATTATAGATATCAATAGTTCGCAAACTCACCTTTACGCACTATCTGAAAGTGAAGGGCTTGTTGTTTTCAGAGCTTACAGCGACTCATTGCAATGGCTTTATTCGTCCACAGGAATGCAAGAACGCGGGCATACGTTGGAGAGCGATATTCGATTTGCCTATTTATATGGTGACAGTCGACGATTAACTGTTATCGAACCAACATCTGTCTTGGGGGTTTATTCCTCTACAATATTACCATCCGAACCCTTATCTGTCGAACGCATTGGATTTAAATTATTTGTTGCACTTAAAAATGGAATCCTGGGGTCCATTAATTTAGAATCACCGGAATCAGTGGATACCGATTGGGAACTGATTGATGGTGAAACGTCTACAGTCTCATTGGTATCTGATGGAAGAAATACACTCTATATACTCAGATCAGGAAATGAGTTAGCCATTCATGAAGTAAATGAAGATGAAATAGAACTTATAACGGTCACTTCCATCGATCGTAATGTCAATGATATCTTCCTATTAGAGGGTGAATTATTAGGAACTGATAACTCGGGAAATATTTTTGCCATCAATTCAAATGGACAAACTCAGTCTTTATCACAAGTATCCGGACAAATTGACCGAATTTTAAATTGGAATGAACAACTATTTGTGAGAACTGCAAATCGTGAAATATGGACTGAAAATTCTTCGGGTAACCTGGAGCCTTGGATATCAAGCCGAGAATCCAATAACTTAATTACATCATCTGATGGCCAACTTTGGATTACTGAAAACAATTCAATTGCACCCATTATCGAACAGAGGGTCAGCGTTGATCAATCGAACTTGAGAACAGAAAACGATCCATTCAGGCTCAAAGAGATTGGAAATATTGTCCTCCCCTTCCCACGCCCATTGATTCTTCCAATTGAATTTGAAGGGGAAGTTGATATGAATCAAATCACTCTCAGTTATCAAGCACCCTTTGAAAATGCAAGGATAAGAGGCAATACATTGTACTGGCAACCCATGGCCTCACAGACGGGCAGACACTCCGTTACAATTACTGCTGCTAAAGCTGATGGAAATTCACAAAACAGATCCTTCATGATCGATCTCAGATCCTTTAATTCGCCTCCTCAATTCACCCCCTCCAGGCCGGTTACGATTGTCGTCGGGGATGAATTTGATTTTCAATTAACTGCTGTTGATCCGGATGGAATGGATCAGGATCTGATCCGGTTTTTAGGTGTCGATATGCCTAATGGCGCTCAGATCGAAGAACAAACAGGTGTTTTCAGGTGGACTCCTAACATAAGACAGGTTGGAGAACACCGTTTTCAAGTGATAGCTACAGATCAGTATGGAGCCGCATCATCGCAAAATTTTGTTATGAATGTCATTGAACTCAATCAGGAAGGGTTCGAAGAAGATATATTTTAGTGTGAAAAACCATTTTTCAGATCATCTACTTCAATGGTACTCTTTACACAGCCGTGACCTTCCATGGCGCAGATCGACGGATCCTTATAAAATCTGGCTGTCTGAAGTTATGCTGCAACAGACAAGAGTGGATACAGTCATACCTTATTATCATAAATTTCTTGAATCTTTTCCGACACTACGACATTTAGCCCAAGCGGATCAACAGGCTGTTTTAAAATGTTGGGAAGGCCTTGGTTACTATAGTCGTGGCCGTAATTTTCACCAGGCAGCAAAAACGATAATCACACAAAATGAAGGGAAAATACCCTCTGATTATCAATCTTTTATCGCTCTTAAGGGAGTCGGACCCTACACAGCTGCGGCCGTTTTAAGTATTGCTTATGGGAAAAAATATGCGGTAGTTGATGGAAATGTTATCCGGGTCATAACACGATATCTTGGAATTGAAGATGATATTCGAACTGCTCAGGTAAAAAATTTGGTCCAGGATTTTGTAGATGAAAAAATTCCAACCGACCGGCCGGGTGATTTTAATCAGTCACTCATGGAATTGGGTGCAATCGTGTGTAAACCTAATTCTCCAACTTGCGGCACGTGCCCACTCTCTCCACATTGCGTAGCATTTAATAGCGCCCGAACGGATGTTATTCCATATAAATCCAAGGCAAAAAAAGTTCCACACTATCATATTGGGGTAGGACTTATTGTAAATCAAAAGAATGAACTGTTGATCGCTCTTCGGCCAAATGATGGAATGCTGGGTGGTTTATGGGAATTTCCGGGGGGTAAAAATGAATTAAGTGAATCGTTAAAACAAACCGTTTCGAGAGAACTTAATGAAGAGCTGGGTGTAGATGTTAAGGTTTATGAGAAGTTTAAAATGATAAAACATGCTTATTCACATTTTAAAATCACATTACATGCGTATTGGTGCACAATCGAGCGTGGAGACCCTCAACCTAACTCCAGTCAGGATTTAAAATGGGTAACCCTTTCAGAAATAGACAATTTCCCCTTTCCTAAAGCAAATAAAGTTCTTATTAACGATCTGTTGAGTTTAAATAACAACGATCTGAATCGATTTCTAAGATGAATAGAAGTAGACCTAAACTGCGTAAAAGATCTCTTAAGGGTTTACTGGATTTAAAAATTTATCTGGATCAGATAAATGACAGAATCGAACAGCCTGATTATATTTCGTCGGATCCTGTTCAATTTATTCATGCTTTTGAGAATAAAAAAGATATTGAAATCGCAGGCTTCATTGCGGCAATAATGGCGTGGGGCCGCCGTGATATTGTGATTCATAAAGTTGACAATCTTCTGAAACGAATGAATTACGAACCTTTTAAATTTATCTCCGGTTATAATCAGGAAGAGTTTAGAACTCTTCAAGGATTTAAACATCGAACCTTTAAACCGATAGACATTCATGGAATGTTCTATGCCTTACAGAATATCTATCAACAATATGAAGATCTTGAAGATTTTTGGAGTGAATGTTATCAAACGGGTAAACGTACAAACCGCCCGGCACTTGCCATCTTACATGAAAGATTTTTTAGTATGACACCGGAATTGAGTAACAGAACCCGAAAACATATTTCAAATCCTGAACGTGGAAGTACATGCAAAAGGCTTTGCATGTATCTCAGATGGATGATTCGAAAAAATAGCAGCGTCGATATGGGTATCTGGAATTTCATGGAAGCTTCAGAACTACAGATCCCATTTGATGTCCATGTAGCCAGACAAGCTCGCAGACTTGGGCTTGTGACTAGAAGAAGTAATGACTGGCAAACAGTACAAACACTGACTGCCACGTTAAAAATCATGAATCCAAATGATCCTGTCCGTTATGATTATGCTCTCTTTGGACTGGGAGCTCTGGAATTCACTCTTCCCAAACGTTTTATTCTAAACCAGTAGTGTCCGGTAAAAGATAAAAAAAAGAAGGGGAGTTCCCTTTCGAGTTCTCCCCTTTTGGTTATTTTATGTTTTTCCACAAACGTAAATAACCGCTATGAATAAAAGTACACATTTCTCAGGA
>Ga0222664_1000356_pt1 | contig 29999 bp, 58 predicted proteins | sample AntAcemetagen604_FD_181147 | JGI IMG/M metagenome (GOLD analysis project Ga0222664, IMG submission 181147) | Saline water microbial communities from Ace Lake, Antarctica - #604 | ecosystem: Environmental > Aquatic > Non-marine Saline and Alkaline > Saline | place: Antarctica: Ace Lake... | reverse complement strand
AAGTCTTTATGCGATTTATCCCAACATTCTTTACAGTAAGGAGTTTTCCCATCATCATCAAAGCACCATGCCTTCTTTTTGCAGATACAACACTTACTTACTATTTTTTACTCCTGTATTTTCATGTAAGGCGTCGTGCTTTGCTTTTTTATCTTCTTCGCCCCATCTTTTATTTATACTTTTATCATAACATACTACTTTACATCTTCCTTCATTCTCTTTATCAAATATTACTATTGCGGATGCAAATGGTGCTGTTGATTTTGCTTCTCCAAATTTAATCCTTCCTCTAATAAATCTTATTTCAGATGCATAAGGAAATATGAATTCATGCCAATAACTTCTATCAGAACTTGAAACAATTAAGCAAACTACCTTAGCTCCCTTTCTGCTTTCATCTAAAGCTTTTTTAATCCAATCTCCAGTATGCCCCCCATAAGGTGGATTCATAAATACATTGTCCTTGCTCCAATCCTTACTCAAACCATCATCTTCTTCTGTCCAGAAATTATAACATTTTGCTGTATCTTTATGTGCACAGGGGTCTAATGTGAAGTCAAATTCTTTATGTAATTCGTTAAAGAATCTCCATGGTGTTTCCCATGTATTATCTTTTGAAGATACCATTGATTTTATTAGTGCCATTATTTTTCATCTCCTTCGCTTGAGACATTGTTGTCGTCTTTAGATTCATGGTCTGCGAATTCTTCTTTACAAGTCTCAAAACCAACATGAAAAAAATATGCTCTAATCCACGCATTTGTATTTGCTACTTTTTGATGAAATTCACATTCTTTTGGACAATAACAACCCATATTTTCACAGGCATCTTTGCATAGTTGATATTGTTTTTCTGCCTCTCTCATTTTTTCACTCCTGTATTTTGTTTTAAGGCGTCGTCTAATTTCTCAATAATAAAGTTCCCTTGTGTATTCCCATATTCCTTACCTTGAATATATTGATAAGCTGGTATACAATCTTTACAAACTAGAAAAGATATCTTCTCATTCCATCTAGCCGTAACTTTGTATTTTGCTAGTTTACCACATTCCCCTTCATCTGATTTTGTTTCACATGTATTCTTCATTTTCCATCTCCTTCTCCTGAGTTATTTAATGCGAATATCATCTGTGTGTATAATCGAATTCTTCTGAATTGATACTCCTTTTAGAATCTTCAAATGTTTCTTTTTGTATTATCTCTATACTTTTATTCATTGCTTTTATCCTTCTTATTTTATTCTTTTCAAACAATAATCTTTCACTATCTTCAATAATTTCTGATAGTTCTTTTTCACTCATTTCTTCTAAATTTTTCATTTGTTCACCTCGTCTCTGTTGTAATTTGCGTCGTCTTTTAGTGCATCGTGAGTTTGTTCGGCTAATGTTGGTTCTCTTGTCACCTCATTTATTTCTTCCATAAATTCATTGTGAGATTTCATTTCAAAACCTCTGTTTTATTTTTAAACACTTTCCCACAAGAATCACAAATAGATAAATTAGTCGTAACCCAACTATTACCTCGCTGAAAATAAAGTTTTCTTGTTAGGTTGTGTTTACATGTTTCTTCCATATCTATATGTATATATACTTATATATAAACCTTTCGGTTTTAATTCGTTTGCTCATTCTAAGGCGAACATTTGTAGTCATATTCTTTTCTAGGGATTACTCCCCTCATATATTTAATTCCATTAACTTCTTTAAATTTTACATCTACTGGCATACCAACTTTAAGACGACTATCATATTCATGTTGATTTTCAAAAAAATATTTAAACCTTCTATTGCAACCTTCATCAAATTCAATCCATAAACAATTATCACAATAATAATAATTAGATATTTTATTATTATCTCCAATCCACATATCAGTTATTTTGTAATAACCTTTGTTTGTGAAAACTCCTAGATAAAAAGAAATTGATAACATTAATATTCCTAATATAACTATTAAAAATATCATAAGTTTTATTGGTTCTATTTTTTCATTTCCCATTTTAAGGCTTAGGCGACTCCTCAATCCTTTGTTTAGCTATGTCAAAATATTTCTCGTCTAGTTCTATTCCGATGAATGTTCTATTAAGCTTCTTACAAGCTACCCCTGTTGTTCCAGAACCCATGCAGTTATCCAAAACTAAATCTCCCTCATTAGTGTAAGTCTTAATTAGATATTCCATCAATGCTACTGGTTTCTGGGTTGGATGATTAAACTTTCTATTATTTTTATTTATTGGTATTTCTAATAAATTTGTTGGGTATCTTTTACCTGTATTATTATCTTTATCAATTAGATTAGTATTTCCAAAAGAATCCGATGAGTGCTTTTTATATCCATAATCCTTTTTATATGGTTCTCCATCAACCATCTGTGGATTATATGTCCCAAACTTTTTATAAAATATCACAATGTCTTCCATTATTCTAAGTGGTTGTTTTTTTGCTAATAATGGATTAGAATGAGTCTTTTTATTCCAATGTAATGTATATTTAAAAATTATTTTATTGCTAATAATTAGGTTACTCGTAAATGGTTGTGTTGAGTTTAAGATAATAATACCTTTATCTTTTATAATTCTATTATATTGTTCCCATAATTTATCAAAAGGAATAACTATATCCCATTTACAGGCAGTAGTTCCGTATGGTAAATCACAAAGAATCATATCTACAGATTTATCCTCAATATCTTTCATTAATTCTAAACAATCGCCTTGTAATAACTTTTGAGTTCCCATACTAATACTAAAGCGAATCAACACCCTCCTCCATTACTGCTTTAAGACAATCGTAACATATCTCTACATATTCTATATTTTGTTTTTTAGGTTTTTTATGTGATACTCCAATATAATATCCTCCACACAATTTAAAATCTAATTGATATTTACAAATCTGGTTTCCACATAAGTCACAATAATATCCGTAATCCTTTTTTGGTTTAGTTTTTTTTACCATCGTATTTTAATACGTTTGCGTATAGTAATAAAATAGTAATACATATTATAATATGCTTTCTGTATTACTAAAATAATTATCTATTCTCGTCAAACTCCCTCCCATAGTAGTTTCTTTCTTCTTCAGTCATATCTATGTTAAAATCTGTTATTTCGTTGTTTAATCTATCAAGTGCCATTTCTAATCAGATTGCATCCTCACTCTTTTTTGTTTAGTTTTATTCTTAAATTCTATTTCATTAAATAATGTTTTAATCTTTCTAATTATAGACATGGTTATTGTAATAACTGATTCAAGTATATACCAAAAAATAAAAAGAAAAAAGAATCCACCTATAAATTTAAAATTTAAATCAACGAGTGGATATAATTTTGATAATGATATAAAAATTCCAATTATTGATTCTACTAATGGAATTAATATCTTTACAAAAATAAAAGTTACTAATGTTGATAATATGATTATAAATATCATATTTAAATTATTATTAACTTTTTTCTTTTTATTTGCCATCTTAGTTCGTGTAAGGTTTGTTTTCGGAATTTAGTTCAGACGTATGAGAAGTCTTCTGCGTAGAGTTTAGATAAGACGAATCTCTTAATCTCATTCTATGAATACATCTTATTGAATGAATTAAACTTCCTACTTCGCTAAATCCCATTAAATCTAAATCTGGACAACCATATGAAAATGGAGCTTTTATATCAATCGAACCATCCTTATTGTAATCTGGATAGATTTCTATTCTTTCTAAGTGGCTACTCATTTTGACAACTCCTTATTCGCAATATGGACATTAGACGCTTTATCGTTACTTTCAGTCTTTCTTTTTCCTATTCTGCACATTTTTCACATTTAACTCCTTATATTTTTTTCTCCAACTTTCTCTGCTTTCTGTAACCCTTTGGATCTCCATTAACACTTTATCAACTTGAAACATTAAATCATCAATATCGCCAATTGAAATTATTGGCTTGTTAAGTAATATATTATATTTCTCTTTCAATTCTAATTCTCGTATTGATACAATTATGCAAAACCTCCAATCAATATCATTACAACATAAACTGCCAATAAACAGGGTATAAATGGCATCTCGTCATCATTATTTACCTTTAATCGCCAAAATGTTGTATAAAAAAACTGAAATGTTAAGAAAACAAGGATCATAATGATTAAACTCTGAAAACTTGTCAATAATAAACCAAATGCTGTAAAAATCTTAATATCTGCAACACCAAAATCTAATCCTGCAACATCACTAATCAAATCCTTTATCATTATGGCAAAAACAAAACTTATCACACCAAACAATAAATTGTCTGGCCTCAACATCAGAATACCGAAAATAAGCCCTGTGAGTATCACAGATGGCACTTGTTTGAATTTAATGTCCAAAACACTAGCCAAAATTAAAACGCATAACACAACCCATAAGAGAGGCACAATCATTTTCTAACATCACTAAAATAATTTATTAACCAAAAAACACCGAAAATGCACAAAATTAACCATTCAATCACATTTTCCACAACAAATGCACCAATAATAAACATATTTGCAATGATCAGGCTTGTATTTTTATCATTCATTTTCACAATATCCCTTACAAGACCATAATCCCAAATTTAAAATTTTTCCAACTTTTTTACAATACTCATAATCAGAAATATTATTATCCTCCCAACTAACCAACAAACTTCTCAATTTTGTGATTTCATCATTTGTTAATTTTATTTTATCATCACTTTTCATGTCTTTTTTACTACACACACACTATTTATATATGTTTTGGTTCTTGATTTTTTTTTATTTATAAAAAATAAAGAAAGTTTTTATGTTTACTAGACATGGTAGGCCGATTATCCATACAAGTTCAGTTCATTTCTACACTAGGGACTGAGTGGGGATTGGGTGTCTTTCTAGACTAACCTGACTTCTCCGTGTAAAAAGGCCAAAAAAACAGAAACATTTAAAAACGATAAAAAAAACAAAACAGAGATTTTGCTCATTCTTTCCATTTTATATCACCCCAAACCCTTAATTGTCCACCTTTTCCATCAAATAACCAATTAAAATATTTTTTATAAGTATCAATTCCCAACTTTTTCATTGCCATCCCAACACTATTATCTGCCATCTCTCTGTGTCTATTTTCTTTGCACCATGCAATAAATTTCTTATAAAAGTCTGCCTTTGTGATATATTCCCCAATTTCTTTTTCTGTATAATCGTTAATGAATTGTTCCAAAAAATTACTCTTTGCCTCATATTTTTGCATCCTTTCATCAATTGATCCCTCATTTGTAAATGATCTTTTTTTAATCAAACTTTTTAATGTGACACAACATCTTAATGCTAATGATTTATATTCATTGTCAGGAATGTCATCCAAAATGTTCTTTTTTTCGGAAAATTGGTTCGGAAAGTCAATAATCATCCATCTCCTGTAAAATCCAATGGTTTTATCTGATGTTGATGGCAAATTATTGGTTGCTATTATGATTTTTGCATAATTCTGTTCCTCAAAAGGATTTTTGTTTTTATACTCAAAACCAATTAAATCACCACCACTCAATTTTTTTAATAATGAAGTCTTGCTCATCTCATTAAAATTAGTTTCACCCATTTGACAAACCAATTTTTTGTGTAATCTTGTAACCTCAAACCTGCTTGACAATAATGTGTCCAATTCTGTTGAACAGCAATTTGTTGTGCCAATAAACTTTCTTAATAAATTTAAAAAGCATGATTTTCCATTCATTCCACCACCAATAAAACAAAATATTCTGTGTATTGGATAATCAGGCAAGAGAGAATAAGCAATAATCTCATATAGTTGCTCAACATTTTCTTTCCCAACCCATTCCTCAAAAATCCTGTCCATGTTTGGAGTATCAAAAGTTTCCTTTTCTAATCCATAAGGGATCGGGTTTGTAACAAAATATTTAGATGACGCTTTAAAATCTTCTCCTGTTTCAACATCAACAATTGTATCTTTAAATTGTATCCATGTTTTTTCAATATCTTGTGGTTTATTTTTCCTACTCACCTGTTTTAATGCCTCAATAATTTCTCCCTTTTCTTTTGAATTAATTGTATTAACAAACGCATTATCATCAACGGCATTTAATATATCAGTTTCATCAACCAATACCCACTTAAAATCTGCATGATCCCACAACCACCAATTTTTTGTATTATCATAATAACATGGTTGATTATCAATTATGCTCTGTGCAATATCTTTTTTATTAAAACCACCACCGATTTTTTGAGACAAACTTACCTTTACATCTTTAATATTAATCTTTTTTTCTTTTAATCCTGTATAACCTTTAACATCTTTTTCATCTTTATCATAAGTTGATTTAACTGCATTTAATCTTTCTCTTATTTCTGTATCACCACAATCCTCACAAATATTTGTTATAATATTTTCACAACTTTTTAATCCCAACCTCCTTTGTTTTCTTAAATATCCTGCAACTGCCAATGTTAAATCCTGCCTATTACCCTTACTCCATTTTTCTTTTATACTTTTAATAAAATCATCATCATTACAATTATAAAAAGTTTCTTTTGTCGTCGCTATTTTATCATTATGTTTAATAAATTTTTTAAAAACTTCAACAAACTTATTATAGGATATTGTTTGAATGTTCAAATTATTCTTTTGTTCATAAATCTCACCTGATGGATGTGTTGATCCTGCACCAACAACATATGTCCCCTCTCCTTGTAATTCTCCCATATGTTCTCCTGTTGTTTCATGAAATATTATTTTATTTTTATGTGCATTATCAAAATTAAAATAAAGATGATCCCTTACCCTAAAAGTTTCATTAAAATTTGCTAAAAAGAGTTTTATTAATTTTTTATCAGGAGTATCATCATCTAATGCCCTCAACTCTGCCCCACACATAACACCATAATTTTCTTTTGGAAAAAACTTATTTATTTCATTATATGAATATGGTTTATTTTGCCATCCGATTTCAAATGCCCTTTTATCTTTAAATCTAACCCTATTAAACCTCATTCCCTTTAATTGTTTAGGAATTTCCATTATCATCTCCAACAAAAAGTTTAGATAATTCTATAATTTTTTTAATAACATTTTCCTTATCCTCTTTTTTAATTTCTTTCCATAACCATCCCATAATTTTTCCATGTAAAATGTGATGCCTTTTTTTTGAAATTCTAACCTTTTCACCATTACCCTCTTTATTATCCATAAATCTTGGATGTAAATGATGTTCATGTATTTCAACAAACTCACAAGTTTCATTTTCTAATATTTCTAAATCTTCACAATCACATGCAGGACAATAGGGGGGATCATCATCCATATCAAATTTATATTGACATTTTTTGCACATATATGATTTCATTTTTTCTCGCCCTCATAATCTTTAATGTCAAAAATATCAACCAAAAATAATCGCCTTTCCTCTTTTGGATATCTTTGATCCTCAAACCAAAAATACCAATCATCAATCAAATCCGACCTAAACCATCCATTAACAAAACCCTTTGGATCTTTAATGACATGACAAATGACCTTTTCGGTAAAATAGAATTTCGCTTTCTTTTTCAATCTCAATTCACTACTTTTATCCATTTTATTCAATTCATGCGACAATTTAATATCACTAATTTCTTACACAATTAATCTTTATATAGATATTGTGATTATTTTAAAGTTAATACACACACACTTATTATTGAGGCAAATCTTTCATTATCTGTTCAATTGTCTTAACTTTCACCCTTTTTTTGTGAGGTGATCCTTTCTTTTTTGGTTTTTCTGAAAATAAATTGCTTGTCATTTTAAATCCTGCATCACCAACATCTGCAATTTTATTAAGAACCTTACCACTTTTTGTCTTGCCAAACTTTTTGGCTTTAATCTTTTTTTTAAGATATTTAATTTCTTGATCTTCTTTCTCTTTGGCCTCTAACTCTGCCAATTCTTGTTTTAAGTCATCAATTTTGCTCATTTATTTTCTTGCCCTCAATACATAAAGTTTTCTCAAAACATCATTTTTATCTTTTCTCATTACAGGTTTATATCTTGGATTTCCTATTTTCCTTGCACCTCTGCCTCTCTCCCAATTCTGTTTTGATCTCCTCTTAATATCTTGGCCTAATCCTCTTGTTGTTCTCATTTTTTACCTCCCTTTTTCAGTTTTGCTAAAACTAAATATACTCCATTTTTCTTATTAAGTGTTGCATTATATCCTGTTTTCTTTGCTTTTATTATAAATTTCAATGCCTGTGCCTTTGACGAAAAAGGCATTACTGACCTTGTTCCATATTTCATTTCCATATTAATATCCCCTCCTTTTGCCATCATAATTTTCTCTTTTTTATTGTTCTTATCAATTTCCTTAAATCATTTTGATCAAAAACAGCAACCTCTCTGTCATACATTTTTTGAAATCTAACATTAACTCCATTCACTTTTCTATTTTTATCAATCCATTTGATTGTTGTTTTTAGTGTTTTCTTTACCATCAGTATCCCCTCCTCTTGTGTTTTCCTGCAACTGTTTCACTTAATGCCTTATCAATCTCCCTCTGCACCCTTTTCTTATCAGAGGCATCATTTATTTCTTTTGTCAATTTCCTTGCACTTTCCCTTGAATACCTTGCCAAAAATTGATCACGAAATCTCATTTTTTCCCAACCGATATTTTCCATATCTTTTTATTTAAATTATATTCCTCTTTACTTGTTTCTGAATAATCATGGCCACATTTTTGACATCTCATTGCCTCATAACCCAATGCACCATCATAATATTTTGTTGTGCCCCCACATCTGTAACATTTACCATTTGTCACCATTACATAAAATCTGTCTTATTTAATTTTTCCCAAACCATATCCTGCAAATATCTCTCTCTTTGCCATTTATCATGCCAATTTGATGCATTACCCCATTTCTTTTCAACTCTCTTTGAAATTTTCTTTTTCCACTTATCAGATACTGAACGATCTCCAAAAATAAATGTGTTTCCTCCTCCCAAAATCTCTCCTGATGCCTGATCATAATCAATTCTGCTGTGCTTATCTAAAACCTTTTTAACTCTCTCCTGTGATGCACCATCATTCCATCCAACATTAATTGCTGTACTCATTGATCCTCCACCTGTCCTTACAGAAAATTTTGTTTTAGGAAACATCATCTTTAATTCCTTTCTCAATAATTTTGCTGTATCTGTGCCTGTCATTTTATTTCTTACCCACTTTTGATTTAATTAAATCCTTTAAAATTTCATCATAAGTTTCCCTCTTATATTTCTTACAGGCATTTAAACTATCCCTGATCTCCTTATCAATATTTATTGTTGTTCTTGCCATTTTAAAATCCTTTCACCTTTAAGGCATTATCAACCAATTCATTTATTTGTTTAATATCCATCTCCCTAACTGCATTACTATCCAAAAAACCCATGCCCATTAAGTATCTCTCCTTTGTTGCACGATTATGTTTTTCTAAAACTGCCGATCTAATCTTTGCTTTCCTTTGTGCGATTGTTAATGCCATTTTAATATTTTGCCATCCTCTTTATTTTCTTTTCAAGGGCAATATGTTTTGCAGTTTCTTTTGAATATCCGTCTGCAATTAATTCTTTATAACTCATTTCACTCTCTTTTTTCTTTATATCTCTATACCCATCAAAAATTTGGTGCAGTCTTTTATTATATCTCTGTGCCGATGTTAATCCCATGTATAACAGATGTATAATTACTATATAAATGTTGCCATTATGGGAAATGGCATAAAAATGTTATATAAAGTATTAACTTGCTCACAAATCGTTGCTTAAAATCGCTTAAAATTGCTTTCCATTTTTTACCGTCGCTGTTTTTGAAAAAAAATTGAGAAAGAGGCCTTTTTCGGCCTCTCTCCATTTTAAAAAATAAATCAATCTTTATTTGTGCATGATTTAAGCACTACCACTTTCCATCAATCCTGATCCTCTGATAGCCGTAATTATAATTACAGTTAATAAGATTAAAACTACCATAGCACCGATCACGATGAATATATCATACCAATCAGTTACAGAACTAATACTGTTAGTCGTATTACCAATAACATCTGTTGCATCATTACTTGCACTATAAGAATATGTGTAAGTTAAATTAACAGCTGTCCAAACAGTTGCTGTTGCATTTGTTATTGTCCCTGTTGTTCCAACAGTATAATTACCTGATGCAATAACTTCACCACTTGTGATGTTATATGCAGTCGTTATCCCAAAAGATGCAAAGTCTAATGCACCCGAATTATCAACGGTATAAACCGTTCCATTAATCGTTGCACCACTTTCATTTGTTACTGTAACAGTAGTTGTATCATAGGAGGCATCTGCTAATTCTCCACCCATTAGGGCAAAAATCATTATAATTAAACCGATTACAAATAACATTGTTACAAGACTTAACAAAATTGTTAAACCTGCAACTCCCTTATCTGTATTCATTTTTGCTTTCATTTAAATTAATTAAATAATTGCAAAATCGGTTTAAGCACTACCACCTGCCATTAAGCCTGATCCTCTTATTGCTGTAATTATAATTACAGTTAATAAGATTAAAACTACCATAGCACCGATCACTATAAAGATGTCATACCAATCAGTTACTGAACTAATACTGTCAGTCGTATTACCAATAACATTCTTTGCTGTTGCATCATCTGTTGCATCTGTTAATTCTCCACCCATTAAGGCAAAAATCATTACAATTAAACCGATCACAAACAACATTGTTACAAGACTTAACAAAATTGTTAAACCTGCAACACCTTTATCTTGCTTACCGAATTTCACTTTTAAAAATACCTCCTTTCATTTGATGTTATTTAATGAGATTAAATCTCATCCCTCAATACAAATATACACACAAAACTCTTATATAAAACATTGGATATGATGTATACACTTTTAATACTCTTTCTTTTGTTTTAATAATGCTACTGATGAGGCCACAGTAATCCCGATTATTATGGCAAAATCAATTCCTGTTACAAGGCCTAATACCCAAAATATTAATCCCAAAACAAAAGTCACATAAGATGCAACAGCTAATCCACCAATAATGTCATTCTCTCTTGCTTTAAAATAACCCATGAAAAATAAGAAAAATATTGCAATCATTAACATTCTCCCAAACCAAAAATTTGTAATCTCCGATAAGTAAGGGAAAATACTATCAAAACCTGCTGTTCCATTTATTGCTGTCGGTGATGTAAATGCCATGATTATGAACCTGCCCTCAACAGTCGCCATATTCCAAATATTAAACTTAATGATAATAAGCCCAACATTATAGTTACTATTAAACTTGGCACTTTTAATATATTTGTTAATATGCTTGACAATAAACTGAATGGGGTTGTGATCATATTAACCATGTCTGTTCCTATTGAAAAAAGACCACTTGCATCATCAATGTCATCAACTTTACCATCATCAAATCTTGACCTGTATCCCTGTGCTGAACTATTAACACTTTCTGCCGATGTTTGAAAACTTGAAATGTCCAAAGAACCATCACCAATTTCATCTGCACTTTTACCATATTCTGCACCGAAATCAACTGCAACTGTTAATATTAACCATGAAAAAGCAACAAACAAAACCAATGCTGTTATTGTGCTTTTAAATTCATCCTCCATTTATTTTCGCCCCCTTGTCAATTTCCATAATAAAATTCCACCTGCACAAATAAGATAAATTGTTATACTTATCCCCGTATTTAATCCTGTGGCAATTAATCCCATTCCACCTGCAATAAATACTCCTAATATTATCCAAATAATTGTTCCTGCACCCTCACTTATACTCATCAACCCCAAACTTAAAATTATTAATGCACCCAAAAATAAAGCCAATGTAGATCCGAAATAATCTGATGCTTGTCCTGAAAAATCAACCCATTCTGAATTGATAAACTCGCCATCTTGATAAACTGTGGCAAAAAAACTTACATTTCCTGCACTTTGTGGGACTGTTACAATGAACGATCCCGTTGTTCCTGTGTCGGTTGAACTATTTACAACAGAATAAGAACCATCAGAGTTATAATTGAAAACTGTTAAATTCATTGTTGAGGGTGATGTTAATATGTAAGTCAAATTAACCTCTCTTGTCGTTGATGATGTGTAAATTTCATAACCACCATTATCAACCAAATCCCAATCTGTCCCGAATGTTGAACCTCCACTACTTGCCTCTAATTGAATTGTGCATGGAGTATCTTGACATAATGCTGTATATTCATTAGATGTGTAAAGAACAACACCATATTGTGTGATCTGAAAATAATATATTACATCCTCCTCAACCAAATGTATTGTGGCATCACCATTATCATCTGCCTTTGCCCTTTCAACCTCCCTAAATGTTCCCTCTCCAATATATTTTCTGAATACATGAACGATACTATCCTCAACAGCTAATCCATCAACATCAAAGTAATTGAATAAAAATGAGGTGCTGTCTGCTGTTAATAAATCCATCAATGTAATATTACCATTTGTCTGTCCATCAAAGATTTTTGTGGAATTTAAATTTCCATTGTCCAAATAAAAGAACTCCCACACATGATCTGTTGCTTGAAAACCCATTGTAAAGTCAATCACATAATCACTTGATGATGTTAATAATCCTGTTGGCACACAAATGGCACCTGCACTTTTACTTGTCCATGTTTCGTTATGTGTCCATGTTGTTGTTGCTGTTCCATCATAAACTTGTAAATCAATCTCAACATCTGCACCTGCTGTTGCATTAACCAAACTATTATTGCCCTCATCATGTAAACTCCAATTAAGGATGACATCACCCAATGCTGTGCAATCATCAAAAGATACTGCCAACACCGTTGTATTTTCTGTTGATGTTGTGTATTCACCCAACCCTGAAACATTATAAGCCCAATTAAAACTGATGTTATTACCTGTTGAACTGCCCCAACCATCCTGCATGGTTATATTTTTTTGAAAATGGTATTCAGTTGAGTTTGTTAATATCGCTGTTAATTGATAAGTTGTGCCATTATGAACAAGGTTTGCTGTTGTTGTTGGGAGGGTTGTGACAACTTCTCTAACAATTAAATCATATTGGACAGGCCTTAATTCTCCAACAGGATCAGGACTATCAGTTGTTGATGTTGATAAATTGTAAACTGTTAAACTTGATGTTGCACATGTTTCTTGACCAAAAGTATCATTGGCACAATATTGAACATCTTTTGATCCTGCTGTTGTCCATGTAATATTAAACCATGATCCACAGGTTACTATTATATAAGTTGAGTTTTGGGTATTATTGTAATAACAATTGTCAATATTTGTGTCTGTTCCATTTAATTGTAATGTTGAGTTTGAAATTGTGGACAAATTTGTCACATTGCCCAAAGAGATCACAGGAGAAGTTGTGTCAATAACGAACCTTACCGACGACGAGTTAGCGGTTTCGCTTTGGTTATTTGTTGCTACTCCGTTAATAGTATAATCTCCGTCGTACAAACCAACATTAAACAAATAATTACTATCATTAATCCCGGAGGCGTTAGTTTGATTTAATGCACCATTAATATAAAGTTTAACGTCGGACAAATTTATATCATCGTAAACCGTAAAATTAATTATAAGATTTTGTACCGTCGTATAATTTGCGTCTACCGTTGGAGAATTTAATGTAATGTTTGGCGGAGTAGTAAAAACGTTAGTATAAGTTATTCCTGTTCCTCCATTGTACAAATCTTCCAGTTCAGATTTTGATAATGCCCTACTCCAAACTCCAATCTCGTCAATATAACCATTTCCGCCCCATTCAATAGATGGTGCTTGTTTTCCATTCCCTGTATTACCAACTTGAAAAGCGTTTATGTCGGTATCAAATCCTAAATTAGTTGTTGTGTTTAAAACATTGTTCCCATTAACCCACAAACTTCTGTCAGTTGCCGAAGTAAAAACTGCACTAACCATCACCCAACTACCCGTATAAATATCAACTCCACTATCCAACTCCTCCAAAATATCGCCACCAGTATCGTCACGATTTAAGAACGCCAAGTTTTCTGCTTTTGTTCCCATTTGTAAACCACTCCATTCACCGATACCGTGATTAATTCCAACTATTCCACCCCATGTTAAAGCTGTGCCTGAACCCTTAAACCACGCATTATAAGTAAACGGATAATCAGTCAATCCTATTGATGATGTTGTAGTATATGCAGTATCTCCTGTACCATAACCCGAAGCTTCAAATAAGTAAGACTTTCCTAATATCCCGTCTTGATTAACTGTAGCCCCTACGTTTGTTAAATTATAATTTAAAATACTATCTTCTGCTACTGTGCCAGAGGCTTCATCTAACGTGTAATAAACTTCCAAATCCACATTTAAACTAGCTGTCCATGTCGCCCATTCTTTAACTTCACGACCATATATTGTAGGAACCCAATCAACATAATCACCCTTTTCAACTTCTGTGAAAACTCCGACGGTTATTTTTTCATTCTTTTTTAAATCGGCGGGGTTTATCTTATTCCAAACCGCTTTTCTTTCTGTGTGTGAACTTATTTTAATTTTCTCGCATACGTCGGTATAACTTTTATTTATGTTAAGAATTTTATTACACTCGGTTTTATAATCGTCTACTTCTACATCTTCATAATCTAAATATTTTAAATCGTACTCTCTATTAATTTTAACCTTCCCGTTATTCATATCCTTAAACGTGAATTGTTTTAATGCGTTATCATAATCTCTATATGAGGTAATTTCAAACTCTGCAACCTTCTGATAACCAACATGAACAATAACATTTAATGGTGTGTTAAGCCTAGCCTTTCCTATCGTGTCCCCGAACCCGTAAAGATTTGTTATAGTTACTTCCCTAGTAACCGGGTCGTAACTTTTAACGTTATCAAACTCAAAAGCACTAACCATTGAAATCATAAACATTCCTATTAATAATAAGAAAAATATTTTTTTAGTATCCATAAAATTGTTCCTCCTTTTTACCCAACCTTGAAAACATGATAATTCCACCTGTGATCCCAATAATTGTGATCCACATTGGCAAGTTTAACATTATCCAATTTGCACCCCAAAATCCTGAAAATGTGCCTGATAATGTGGGATCGCTCATTAATGTTTCATAAGTGTTACTTAAAGGGACTGATACAATAACAGCAATAATTACAACAAACAAATAAGGTATAAAAAATATCGGTTTCGTTGTCACTAAATAAGAACCAATAAATATACTTAAAGCCATTCCAACAATTAAAAAAACTGCAATCCATTCCAATGCCTGAAATGATAATTCGGTTGCACCCATTGTGTTATCAATTACCACAGATGCATTATTTCCAATACTATCATGCAAATCCATGCTGTCCATTGTTTCATGTAATTGTGCTGTTGTTATTCCTGAAATGTAAATCCAAACAACAGAAATTAAAACAATCACAAAAGCAAAGATCATAAATATGAAAAGATCGGCAAAAGCACCCTGTTTATTTTTTTTAATCAATGACCTCATTTTTTCCTCCGATCAAAATTTATTGTAATATCGGGGTTTGCAATATTTAATATTGATCGTTCAAAATCCTCAAAGTTTGTGGCCTTTGCCATCTTGTCAGTTAATTCCCTCATACTTACCTTTTTACCATCTTTGTGCATGATCTCCTTTTGTAACTTTTTAATCCTGTTTTCAAAGGCAGGAGATACTTGCATTGGCACTCTTGATTTACTGACCACTGAACCAACCACCCGATTTTTTCTTTGCTATTTTAAAAGCATCCTCTGTGTTTCCACCCTTATCAATCAACTTTTGAAAATGCTCGTTGAATGTGTGGATGTAAAATATCCATGCCAAACTTAATATCATCATTGGAAATGCAGATATTGTCGCAATATAAAACATGATTTTCCAAACTACTGCACTACCTACAAAGTGGGTTGTGTATCCCTCATTAAATTGCCAAATAGCAAAATTACCTGCAATAAATATCAAATGTGCAACCCAATAAAATGAAAACTTTGCAATGTAATGTTCACTAATAAAACAACCAATTATTGCCAATATAAGAAATACTAACATGAAAAACATGGAGGCATTAAACTTGAAACTGTGTGCAATATCTAAACCATCACCAAAAGCATTGGCCTCAAAGAAAAATGTTTTGTAACCATCTGTGCTCGTTGAATTACAATGGATGATTAACGCATAATCTCCTCTTGTTGTAACAATATTTGCTGTTCTTGACATAACCCAATGATAATCAGAAAATGTCGGTGTTCCACTTAACATCAATGTTCCATTATAATTTGTCAATTCAACATTACAATCAACAGTTGTATTGTCTAACATTTGACCGTTTGTTTTATTAAAAACATGGATGAACACCATTGCACCCTCATTAATTTTATAATATTCCATAACATTTGCCTCAATAACAAGGTTTGTATCACCAACAAACTCGGTTATTATTTGAGGTTTTGCACTTGCAAAACTAATAAAGAATAAGAAAAAGAACAGAAAAGCAAACAAATATCTCTTATTAAGCATATTTTCCTGCAACATACCTCATTGGATTTAAAATTCCTCGTTGTTTTGGTTGGCCTCCCATTGCCATACCACCATTCTGCATCCCCATCCCCTGTGATTGATGAGTTTGATTTATGTTAATCATTTCTCTTAATGATCTCCTTTCTGCACCATCCTTTGCTCTTGAATATGAGGCATAAACCAAATTAACAACATTCATTACAATGGATTGATACTCCTGCCTCTTGACTTCATTATCCATTCCCATCTCCTCATATTTCATAAAAATTAAATTTGCCACCTTTTTCCCATAATCTTTCATGATCTTATTAATATCCCTCTCATCATAATCACCCAAAATAATGTGCCTATTAATATAATTCTGTAAATCTAACATGATTTTCCTAATCCCCTCCTCATTCAAAACATTATTAACTTTTTGGGGGTTTTCCTCCCAAATTTTTGAACCATCTTTCCATACAACAATGTCACCTTTCAAAATGTGTTCTGTTTGTTCTAATAAATCATTTAATTCCAATTGGTGCATTGCAATGTCATTATTTTGTCTTGATGCAAAGGCAGACATCTGTGAGTTGTTTCGGGGATCGGACATTTTTTCTGAACTCCCTTGCATCTCCTCTTTTTCAATTTCTCCAACAGCTTTTGAAATCTCTTGATCAGAGTATCCTTGCTTTCTTAAATCAACAATATCATTTTGTGACAACTTTACTACCATAAACACCTCTCCATTGTATACATACTATCCAATACTACTATAAAAAACTTTCTCATCAAAATTTAACCCTAACTCCTCTCCTAACTTCAAGGCCTGTGAGTATCTTTTTTAGTTTTTTCTTTGCTTGTTTCTCTGTTATTGTAACAGGATCAAGACCGATTGCTCTTGATGTAAAATCAGGCAAATATGCAAACTCATTAAATCCTTTACTTAATCCTTTCTTTTTCTTTTTGCTCACTTTCGCTTTTAACCAAAGATTTATTGGAATAATTGGTTTTATTATTGTTGGAGGCCTGAATGTTGGTGCTCTAATTGTTGGGGACTTTAAACTAATAGGAGAAAAATCTGTCTTTAATAATGATTTTAATTGTGATTTTAAAGCAGGTGATGTTTTTAATGCAGGGAGTTGATCTGTTTTTAATGCAGATGATGTTTTAATGTCAATTTTTAATAAATTATCGGTTTTTAAGGTTGATTTTAATGCCTGATCTGTTTTTAATCCGCTTTTTAATCCCAATGCTGTCAATGTTCCGACCTTTAACCCTGTCAATAAAGCAATATCTTGTTGATGTATTATGTTTTTTATATTTGCAATTTTTAAATTGGGTGCAACTATTGGAGATTTTAACATATATTGATTTTGTAATATTTCTTTTGGGGATAATCCACCAACAGATTGCTCATATTGTCCTGTGCCATAATATTTACTTTGTGGGGATACATCATTAACTTTTTCAATTTTTGCAATAACATTTTTTACAACAGACCTTTGTGGTTTATCAACTTGTTTTAAAATGTCATCAACAATGTCATTACTGAATGTTTTTGAGTAAGGAGTTTTCTTTATATTTGCAGGTTTAACCCATACATTCTTTCCCTTATCAAGATCAATTATTTTTTGGTATAACCTTGATTGAGATGTTGAAATTCTTGGATCTTTAAAGGATGTAACCTTTGATGGATTATAATTAATGTCAATGTTAAATTTTCCTCTTGTCTTTATTAATTTTAATTTTAATGCACCCTCTCTTGAAATTGAGGATATATCTTTGTACAATGCCCTTGTATCGTAAACATGCAATCTCCCATCACTACCAATTAATTTGTATCCTTTTTGGAGATCTGTTGCTTTTCCAAAGGTTTTCCCTGCCGAAAACTCCACACTTTTCCAATCTTTCATTAATCCTTTGCTGTTTGTATATCCTGTAAATTGTGTGCTTTTATACTGTGCAAAAATCTTTCCATCCTTTCCCTTAATCAATTCCCTATTAGTTCTTGTGAGTACTTTAAGATCTGCACCTCCCCTTGTCTTAATCCCCAATGCCTTATTAACATCAACAACAGGCCTCTTAATTAAATGCTCAAAAGTTGCTGTTGCTTTTGATCCATCAGGACTTAACTTAATTAAAGCCTTATTAAGATGCACATCATAAATTTTTGGTGCTGTGTATCTCAATGAGGCTTTTGCTTGTGCATCAGACCATCCATATTTTTTTAAGAGATCCCTTGCCAATTGATAATTACTTTTTTTCAAAACAATGTTTGGTGATCCCCTTAATCCTGATATTTTCCACAGTTCTTTTGGGATCTTGTCTGATGGCAATCCTCTTGTAATTGGGTTAAATACAGCTTTTTGGGATGGCTTTAAAATGTCCAATTTTATTTTTGTTGCCCATCCTGATCCACCACCTTTTGCTAAACTTACTTTAAAATTAAATTTTTTGTTTAATGAGTTTATGTAATATTTCCATTTTGTTGTAACTACTGCCCTTGATCCACCGACTGATGTTTGAGATAATTTTTGTGATCCATGCACAATCTTATTTAATTTAACTGTCCCATCTTTCATTACTGTTATATCATCACCAAAAGTTGCAGATGCTTTCAGATCCATCTTTGGTGCTTTGATTTTAACCCTTGTAATGTGTGGTGATCTTAAATGCTTATATGCACCAAACCCTGCAAATGCAACTGATGTTCCTAATAAAACTGCACCACCAAAAGCACTCGTTGGTGTTGCATTTGGTTTTAATATTTCATAAACACCATACCCTCCCCCTGCACCTAACATCCCCCAATTAACTGCACTTGCAACAACAGGAGATGTCCCTGTTATTGCACCATAGGTTACAACAGCACCACCAACAACAGCTGTTGTTTCCAAAACTTTTTTTGGGGTTTCAATCCTGCTTAATGCAAAATCACCCAAACCATAAGCCCATTTTTTTGAACCATAAGCCCCGACCTGTTTGGCAAAATCTAAATTGCCCAAACTTTTTCTACTTGTGGCATCCAATAATGTTTCTGAATAACCCTTACCATATTTCTTTTTTAATGTTGCATAACTTTCACTTTCTGCATACATTTTCTCTGCATTTTCAGGAGTAATGTTTCCATAAATAATGTCCTTTGCATAAAGATCCTCAAACCTTAATTGGTTTTCTTTATTAATATCAGATTGATACTTGTCAATTTTAGGTTTTACTTTCTCCGACTGAACTTGTAATAAGGTTGTTTCTGAACTCCCCTTTTGCATCCAATTTCTGCCCAACCCGACCAATTCATTAAAACTAATTTCATAATTCTTTTGCCAATCTGCACCACCTTTTTCTAATGAAAGACCAATTGGAGTTAAATAAATATCACCTTGTGGAATTTTTTTATAAATCTCTGTAAGCACATTGAGTGGTTTAACTTTTTTATATTTCATATCTTTTGGAACTTGCACCCATTTAGCCTCTGATGATATTGTGCCTTGATCAACATAGCCAACAAGATTTTTTTGTGGAATGTAAGTTGTGTCGCCATAAGTAAATGCTTTGATTTTAGGTGTTGGATCTGAATAAACACCCCTTGTGTTTCTATCCTTGACATACTCGGTATACGCCTTATCCTGTGATTTTTTTATCAGTTGTTGCTCGGTATACCCTGTGTCCTCATAAGGTGTTACGATCTTTCCTGTTGGAGTTTTGTAAATGCCAACACCTGTTGAGAAATTGTAAGTTTTACCTGCATACGCTAATGTCCTGTTTTGTGCAGGAGTAAAAGCAACTCTTTCAAACTTTGAAACATCAACACCGCCCTTAATGTCATAATGCTTAACCTTTTTCCAATCTCCTGTTGATTTATTATAATAAGATAAATTAACAGATGTTGGATTTCCTTTATATGAACTTTGGATTACCTGTGGGGTATACCCTGCCTCCTCCAATTTTCTTACTGCATCTTTTTCTTTTTGAATAAAGGCTCTTGCCTCATTTCTTGCATTTTCTTTGTTCTCTTGATAATTACCAACATCACTTGCATAATTTGTAATATCATTAAAGTTAATATCTTTATTAGAATTTAATTCATTTAATCCTTTCCCCAACCCCTTTTGATAACCGTTCCAATAAGCAACCTTTTCCTCATAATCATCCTCATAATTATTTTTATTTTTATTAAACCTGTCATAATATTTGTCTTGTTGGTCAGGTGTTTTTCTGTCAAACCATCTTTGATTTTTGGCCAATCTTTCATCATATAATATTTTTGCATTTTCCTTTTCCTTGTTTGCAAATGTGATCTTGTCTTGAATTTTTAATTTGTTTTCATCAATCCTTAAAGTTTTATCAGTCCTCAATGTGTTGGGTGATGAAAAAAATTGTTTTATGTCGGGACTTAACAAATTATATTTCTGCTCATATTCCTCAATGGTTTTTGTGCCTGACAATTCTTTTTGTTTTTGTTTCGCCTGTTCCTGTAAAAAATTATATTTTTTTTGTCCTTGCTGTTGTTCAACCCTCTGTGTTCTTGTGATCCTTTGATCGCTTTGTTGTTGTTGCTGTAACTGTTCACCTAACTTTGCCATGTATAACAGATGTATAATTACTATATAAATGTTGCACTAACAAAACATTTAAATAAAGTGTGTGTGTATTCCATATATGGCAGGAAAGAGTGATAATTTTGGTGAGATTTCAACAGGAACAGATGCATGGAATGTTGCAGATGGTTATACTAAACTAAAAATATTAAGGCAATTGATTATGCTTGATCGTTGGGATACAATTGCACAGTTTGGGACAGAGGAGATTGAGGAGGATCAACAGTTTTCTGATAATCATTTAAAGAAAAGGAGGGTTGAGGCAATACAAAGATTTCATTCAACAATAAAGCAATTACTTGGCAATGTTAAGTTTGCAATGAAAAAAAGTGATCACCCAATAATTGAAAATATGCTTGAAAGGATTAAAGTTGTTGATGAGTTTATGTTGAAACTCTACTCAATGAAAGAGGATCATGTTACACATGAGGAATTGTTTGAGATCAATGAGGAATTATTTAAAAAAATATTGGAGATTTTGCAGGATGTTAAGGATAAATTAAATACACCATTAAACAATGCAGGTTTAATATTCAGGACATCAGATGAGATTGATTTGGATAAAATAATGAATGATATTGTTGAGGGAGGATAAATGGCAGGAGTAGTTTTAAATTGGAGTTTGAAAAAAACCATTGATATGATTTGCAGGATTGTAAGTAATAAGTTTGATTGTTTTATTGTTATTGAGGGTAATAGAGGTTTGGGGAAATCAACTCTTGGGATACATATAGCAAGGGGAGTATCAAGGGAAATGAAAAAAAATGGCAGGAAAGATTACAGGTTCCATTGGAGAAATTCTTTGATCTACACAAGGAAAGAAACAAAACAATTCCTGCATAAATGGAATGCAAATGGAATTGCAGATGAATTAATCAATGTAGCCTTTAATCGGGACTTTTATAATGAGGATCAAAAAGATATTATAAAATTATTAAATATGTGTCGGGATCATTGTAATTTACTTATTGCATGTGTTCCCTCATTCAACACTTTGGATAATCAAATTAAGAATTTATGTAAGATAAAGATAACAGTTGTGAGGAGGGGTTTGTGTATTATTCAAACACCATCAAGATCAATTTATGGTACTGATAAATGGGATCAAAAGATTAATGAGAAGATTGAAAGAGGATGGTTAAGCAAAGGAATAAAAAATCCACACTACTCAAAACTAACAACATTCAGAGGAATGTTAAGATTTCCTAAACTACACCCAACAGCAGAGGATAAATATCAAAAGGTTAAAGATGCAAAAAGAAATATTGTTGCAAGAGAGGAGATGGGGATTGATGCAGAGGAGGAGAAAACAACAGATCCACATGAGATTATGATTGAGATGTTATTGGCAGGGAGTGTGAGGAATGGAGTATTTATAGATGGCTTTGCACAGGCCAATAATTTAAAGAGTGAAAACTTTCGTGCAAAGGTTGTGAGGTTATTGAAAGAAAGAAAGAAACCATATCAGATTAAGGAGTATTATTGGGAGAACAAGGCAAAGGAGAAAGAGAGTGGATCAATTTGAATATATCCGTTCGTACATTAATGTACATGCGAACGGATTTTTGATGGAAATTGCCTAAAATTTTCGGAATGTAGTAATGTTATTGAGAAAAACCAAAAATATTTTAAAATCCAATCCAAAACAAGCTAATATGCATTAGAGTGCATCCCTTAAAAAATTTGCAACACACAAAAAAATTAAATTCAAAATGGCAAACACAACCCAATACATTGAGTACCTGCAAAAGATAAGAGGCCTTTCAGATCGTAGTGTGTATCATTACCTTACTTACCATAGACATTTCATGGATAAGAATATTAACCAAAACAACATCACAAAATTCCTAATCTCCAAAGGAAACAATGGGGTGTGCAGGGCATATATGAGATCTTATTTGGAATTTTTGCAAAGGGATAAAGAGTTTGATCTCCCTCATGTTAAAACAGGAGGCAAAAAGAAAAGATTAATCAGGCAGATCTCAAAAGTTGAGATCAATAAGATATCTGATTATGCTTATGCAAAAAGAATAAGGGAGGGGATCATTTTTGATCTCTTATATTATGGTGCATTAAGGAGGGCAGAAATATTATCAATCAAAACAAACTCATTCAATTGGGGAAAGTGGTTTGCAGATCCAATACAACACATGGAGTTTAAAGTCATTGGAAAAGGAAATAAAGAACGAAAAGTCTTGGCTAACATAAAGGCCATAAAATCCCTCCTGCAATTATACTTTAATAAAGGAATTATTAATGCATTTATGAAACCACAAGATATCATTGAAAAGTTAAATTCCATGAATGATCCCCTATTTAATAGGTTGAGTGAATGGAAAGTGTGGGAAATAGTTAAAAGATGCAGTACAAGGGCATTACAGAGGGATATCCGTACCCATGAGATCAGACATTGTGTTGATGAAGATTGTGAAATTTTAACTATTAATGGATGGAGGAGATACAATGAGATAAGTGTGGGTGATAATATATTCTCTTACAATATTGAGAAAGATATAATTGAGAAAGATATAATTGAGAAAATTAATACTTATACCTTTGATGGTTATTTAAACAGAATAAAAAACAATTATTTGGATTATTTATTTACTGATGAGCATAAATTACCCTTAAACATTTTAAAAGGGAAACAGGTTAATGGAAAAAATAATGATTATTGGCTTAATGAACAACTATTAAACATTAAAGAATTGGCAAAAATAAAAAATAAAAGATCAATAAAGCATAAACTTTCATCCTGTTATGATGGAGAATTATCAATTGGAAAATCAAGGGCAGGAATTTTGGGATGGATATTAACTGATGGATCAATAAGCAAAAGAAAACATCCATCTATATCTATATCACAAAGTATATCTGCAAATAAAGAAAAAGTAAATTATATTGAAAAGTTATTAAAAAATGGAGATATCCCATTTACAAAAACAATATGCAACCCAAAATGTACCTTTTCAAATAAAAATATGCTAATTGCAAATTTTCAAATATTAAAAGGAGGCAATAATGGTAATAACCCTAATAAAATGGGAAAAAACCATGAATGGATATTTAAATTTATAGACAAACAAAGGAGGCCAAAATGGAAAATTTTAAATTTAAAAATGGATGAGTTAAATGAATTATATAAATGTTTAATGTTGGGTGATGGTACTATGGGCATGGAGTGGTGCAATCAAGATGAACAGAGAGTTGATTTTTTCAGAATATTATGCACACTTACTGATAAAAATACAATATTAGGAGATAAAATACAAAATGATAAAAAATATTATAGAACATATATACAAGATAAAAACTCTACACAAATAAAGAAAAATCACTTTTCAAAAGAAAGATATAATGGTATTGTTTGGTGTCCTAAAACTAAAAATAAAACCTTTATATTAAGGAAAAATGGAAAAATTGCAATAACAGGAAATTCAAGAGCAACAGAATTGGAGGAAAGTGGTGCATCTGTGAGAGATATACAAAGGTATCTTGGCCATTCATCATTAGTTGTTACAGAGATTTATCTGCATTCTGATGAGGGCAAAAGTTTGGATCGTATTGCAGAAATATCAAAAGACTTATAAATTAAAGAGTATTAAAAAAATAATCACCTCTTTTTTTGAAAAGCAACATAACTGTTGTCTATTTCTAAAAGTCAGAAAAGATCAGATACCTGTGCCTCACAATATTGGGAGGAGTGTGTCTGATCCTTTCATGTTCTTATAATAACAATAAATAATATTTAAGGTTTATGTTCTTAAAATCATTCAATTTTTAAAATTCTTAATGTTGGAACATCCTTTTTTGCACTTGGAGAAAAGGCCATTGTTTTTCTAAAATACAATTCCTTTCCAACAAGGTCATTAGGTGCTTTAACATTTGCATCTTTTACAAAATTTGCATCAGTAACATTTAAAGATTTTTTATAAGATATTTCATCCTTTTGTAATATCAACATTGGCCGATTGTTTTCTGTGTCCAATTCAATTTTTACGACGACAAAAGTATCTGTTTCTGTCTTAACATCATCAACACTTAACCAATTGGATCCTAAAAAACCATCCCAATTATTTAAATCGTTTCCTTTCATTTCATTTTCCATATTCTTTCATACCTCCTTTCATGTCATTTCCTGTAATAAAAAATGCAGGGAGGGTGGTGATTTGATGGGTTAAAATGTTTCTCCCTCCCAACATTAAATTTTACATTGTTATTAAACACACACACTATTTAATACTTATGGTGATGAAAACCAACCATATTGACTTATACAATAACATTCTTGTCCTGCTTTTTCGGAGGCATATTTTAATGGTTCTCTCATACAACTTGCACCATCATGTTGTAACCAAAATATCAGAAATATCATAAAAGAAATTAGGCTTAAAATTAAAACAATATAAAGAATTGTAAAAAAAATTTGGCTATTCATCTTGAATACCTTTTGAAATCTCTTGCTGTTGAATTTCGTTCTTGTGTTTTGCGTATCTCGGCACTCCTTACCCTTTGCCTTTCCATTTCTTGATTATGATGGATTAATTCGCTTTCTCTCCTAAAATTTAATTCAATCATGGTCATTTTATGTTTTTCATCATTTTTCTCTCTCTCTTGTTTGATTAAATCTTTCTTTTTATCATAATCACTTTGCAATTTTACCATCTTTCTTTATATCAATTAAAAGCTGTGCCATTACTTTCAAAACATCAAGCTGTTCTTTTTTGATTAAAAGCAACTCTCTCCTAAAAATACCGTTATTTTGTAATATTCCAACCTCGTTCTCAACAAAGGTTTGTTTAGGATCATGGTCAATTGGTTTTTCCTCACCCTCATCACTATCACCCTCATCAACATCATCATCATCACTATCATCCTCAAACTTTTCAGGAAGTTCAGGAGTTTGAGCAGGTGCTTTTACGGGTACATCCTCCACTTTTGGAGTTTCAACAGGTGTTTGAGCAGTTTCATCAACAGGATCATCTTTTTTTAATTTTTTCATTAACTTATCAAGATCACTCATTTTTTTTCAATACCTCCTTTCAGTTTTGCTTTAATTTCCTTATAAATATACCTTAATTCTTTTGATTTTGCGTAAGTAATCCTGCCACTAATTAACAAAGAACGAAACAACTCATTCTCATCAATCCCTGCCTGTGCATCATCTAAAAGAACCATAACATCCTCCTCACGATACTTTTTTCTTAAAATCTTATATCGTATCCACCATTTAAAATCAGGGTTGATTTTTATAATAAATGTTTTAATCCAATACAAAATTCCTAAAACGAAAAGGATTATAATGACAAACATGAAAAATAATGCTATTTCCATTTTCGCTTAACCCCTTTGAAAAATAAAAGGATTGAGGCAGGAACAACACCCTGTGATCCTGCTTTTATTTTCTCATAAGCAACAATTTTGTCAAACAATGAGGCAGTTTTATCAACAATGTCACTCCATTGATAAAAAATAACTACCATGCAAATCGCAACAACCATATAAAATATTAAATAAGTCACTAAATTACCATACTCATCCCACCATGATTTTTTATCCTTAAATCTTGCCTCCAAAATGTCTGCAATTGCGATCCTGTTTGATCTCATGTCTTGATGAATATACTTAACCCCAAACTTTTTCATATTTTCATCAATATCAGGCATCTCAATGTTGATCCATTCACCGTCAGACCTTTCAAAGTGAGTATACTCATTCGGTGCAGATTGTAATGTTGCAGGAATTATATATTTTTTTAATTTTGGGACATACCACAACTTATCCCCTGCCCTACCAATCTTAAAATCCTTTGCTTTAAATGTGCCAATCCTTATTGTTGAAACACCAATTTTTTTGTATAAAGGAATTGTATATTTTAATTGCTTTTTTTGGACATACATCCATACAATAACACCAATAAAACCGACGACGACAATCGCAAAGAAAAAAATTAATAAGGCTTGACCAACACCACCAATTGAAATGTCACTTAATGGATTTAAATCATTGACTGTGGCCATTATTCCTCCTTAACAATCATTGTTATATGTCCACAATTACGACATACAATAGATCCATCTCTTTTTACATAATTAAATTTTGATCCACATTTTTCACAACTCGGTTTTTGTTGTTGTTGTTGTTGTTCTTGTTCCATTTTTTTATCCTGTATATGATAGTGTTCCACCATTTCCATTTTCTCCAACTATATTTTTAATTCTTTCAACAAGCTGTTTTGCAATAGGCATCATCCTTTCTTGCATATTATTGACAATAACCTCTGCCTTTTTTTTCGTCTGATCCTCAAAATGTGACCTCCAACAATTCATGTGATAATATGTTTCATCAACGACTTCATCACAATTGTAAGTTCCCAATAAAACATATAATTCTTTTGATGTGTCAATATCCTTTCCACAGTTTACACACACTCTCATAACCATGTTTATTTTAAACACACACACTATTTAAATGTTTTTATGTTACAAGTCCAATTATTTTCCATAGACCTAAACCACACAAAAAAACCAATATCAATTTCTCCCACCATGTTTCAAAATACCATGCCGATTTTACATACATCATAAAAAGTTCACCAATACTTTTCTTATTCCATTCATTGATTGTTTTTAATTCATTCATTATTTACCTGCCATGACAACGCCATTAACTAAAAACTCAATAGCACATTGCACTTTATTCCCAATCCAGTAATCTTTAACTTTCTCTTTCCAATCAAGTTTAATGTTATCAAATTCAATGTTCCTCTTTGAAAATATTATATGAAAATTAATATCGTTTTGTTCTCTACCTCTTACATATTGTTTATTAAAATAATCTAACAATTCTCCTCTGTAAAATAAACCATGATTTTCAAACTTATTAATCCACCATTCTTTTGGTTTTTGTGTTTGATGTAATTCAACAGCACTACCCGACGGACAATTTGCAACACTACCGACAAATATCCCATCATCTGACATATTGTCTTTAATATTTTTAATTAATGTATCAATTTCTTTTGTATTAATATGTTCCAACACCTCCCATGCTGTAATTACATTAAATTTCACATGATTGCCATTTTTTAATAATTTAAACCTTTTTGCAATGTTACAAGTAAATAAAAACTCAGGTATTATTGCCCATTCTGACCTTTTATGTTCCTGCGAATAATCGCTACCCTCTAACCCAATAGCAAAACAACCATCATTAACACAATCCCGAACAAATCCACCACCACTACAACCCAAATCTAAAATGTTTAAATTGTTTTTTGTTTTTGAAAATAATTTATAAATTTTCCTGTTAAATCGGGGGTTTTTACTACTGTCCTGCATTGTGCCTATGGGTGTTATATGATCAGGAGATGAATATGCAACTTTCTCATCACAATCCAATTTAATTTCCATTTTGATCATTAACCCCTTTTTTAAATAATGTGTGTTGATAACATTCCACTTTTGTATCATCATAACAATTAGTAAAATTACCGTAATTTGCACAATTAACATTCTCACATATAATATCGCCAATAAATGCTTTATCTTCATGCCATATTCCCATTACCCAGTCTAATTTATCTTGTAACGTCATTTTTTCTCCGTTTTACGTCGTCATCTTTTTGATTTACGTCTTCTTCTTTCATACTTGTTCTAACAACATCACAACCGAAACATATTTGTGTGAAAGCATCATGGTAAGAACTATAAGCTATCTGCTGGACATGTCTTCCTTCACATGTTTTTATATTTCTTTTAATATCTTCTGGGTCTTCATAAAATTCAACTTTCATCGTTTACCTCCTGTATTTTCATGTAGTGCGTCATTCATATCCTTAATTATAATCTCTAATAATTCTCTTGCTTTTGGGCATAGGCAATCATGTGTTTCTAATAACTTTTCCAAGTGTTCCTTATAAGTTCCAACCCAATCATTATTTTTATTGATTTCCATCTTCCACCTCGCTTTTATTTAATGTTTCTTTTAGTTCTTCGATTTTCTCAAATACTTTTTTCATAGCCACATCATTAATCCCACCAGACATACATAGGATTTGTAAAAATTTTATAAAATCTTTATTTGCAATATTATATCCATCTATAAATGGTTTTGATGCTTCTGCAAGTGATAAGTCTTTATGCGATTTATCCCAACATTCTTTACAGTAAGGAGTTTTCCCATCATCATCAAAGCACCATGCCTTCTTTTTGCAGATACAACACTTACTTACTATTTTTTACTCCTGTATTTTCATGTTTGGCGTCGTCTATTGGCTTTAGCATTCTTATGCGTTGTAGCTTTCCATCCATTAGGACAGTAAAGCCTTTCTCACACATTTCTCTATAGGGGCATTTTGCCACTGCCTCTTTTATAGCTTGTTCTTTTGTTTGTTTTTCCATTATTCTTCATCTACCCATTCACTATGAGTAACTCCCATTTCTTTAAGATTCTTTCTTGCTCTTGCTCTTTCTTCTCTGACTATTTTAATTCTTTCTTTCTCTTCTTGTTTTATTCTCTCGTTAATGGAAATTCTTGGAGCACTACTTCTCATAAAACTTCTTGCCATTATTCAACTACCTCTTTGACATTTAATGCGAATTTATTAATTTTTACACTTTCTTTTTGGAAATCTCCATAGGCATAAGGTAGGTCATCTTTTAAAATTATAAATTCATCATCAGAACACATGGCTCCCCATAGCATTTCTAACTCATTTTGAATTTCTTCTATTGAATCTTTTGTTGGTTCTGAACTTCTAACAAATATTTTAAATTCACTCTCCTGCGTTTCTTCTTCATATTGTTGTGTTGAATTATCCATTATTATTCTCCTTGACATTCAAAGCGTCCTCAACCAA
>Ga0222664_1000355_pt1 | contig 30052 bp, 30 predicted proteins | sample AntAcemetagen604_FD_181147 | JGI IMG/M metagenome (GOLD analysis project Ga0222664, IMG submission 181147) | Saline water microbial communities from Ace Lake, Antarctica - #604 | ecosystem: Environmental > Aquatic > Non-marine Saline and Alkaline > Saline | place: Antarctica: Ace Lake... | reverse complement strand
GCCTTTACAATTGGTAAAGCAAATTCTTGAGGAGAATTCCACATTACCAAATCCCACTTTTGGGCTGTTTTTAATTGCTCATTTTTTGAGTTGTAAATTGAGGTTAAAGCATTTGTAATTTCAATTGACGAATTAAATTTCTTGTCTGCAATTTCATCCTGAAAAGTTTCAAATAGATTTAGTTTTTCCTTTTCTGATAATTGAATTGAAATTGCACCTTCAGAAATTTTAAAACTCCCGAAGAATAAAGAACTAATAAAAGTTATTAAGCTAAAAACAAAAACGACTAAGCCTATTGATTTTACTATTTTCATGAAGCTATAGGGTTTAGTATTCTGAGCCAATTTTTCTGTTTAACCCTAATATTTTTTCCAAATTTAATATTGAATTGATTTACAAAATCATCAGCATGCTTTTTATAGAATTCTGGATCAAAATTGGCATCTTTAAAATGAGTTAGGCAATAATCAACAGACTTTCCTGCTCTTAACCAAGCATCAAAAACATGATGCCTTAGTCTTATTCCAAAACTATTTATTCCAATAATTTTCTCATCTACCTTATTAAAAACAATATGCAAAAGCCTATTACCTTCTATATCTTTCCAAATAAATTCATTTTCATTATCGAGTAATTTAGCGCCAACCTTGCCATAAGTTTGGTATTCAATATCAAAAAACTTAGCTGAGTTAAACCAAGGACCTGGATTGTATTCAACATCTTTTTTTACGATAATTTTTGCTAAGGTTTCGCCCATAATCCTGCCAGTGTACCAAACCTGCTCTAAAGATTTTCTGCCTTCTACTGGATTGGTAAATTGAGCACAATCTCCAATGGCAAAAACATCTTGAATGTTGGTTTCAAACTTTCTATTAATTAAAATTCCTCTATCTGTTTTAATGAGTGAATTTTTTATAAAATCGATATTAGGTGAAACGCCAACTGTTAATCCTACAAACTCACAATTAATTGTTTCGTTTTTATTTGTTGTAACAGACATTACCGCACCTTTTCCATTGTTATTTATAGTTTTTAATTCCGTTTCGAAATGTAAATTAATGCCATGTTCTTCCTGAATATGATAGGCGATAAGGTCAGCATCATCCTTCGGTAAAACATTACCCCAAAATGTTTTTTCTCTTATTAAAAAATCTACTTTAATCCCTCTACTGTGGAGCATTTCTGCCATTTCAATTCCAATTAAACCCCCACCAACAATCAATGCACTTTTTATATTCTTTGTGTTTTCTTCCATTAAATCAAGGTCTTGCTTAGAGTATAAACCTTGCACTCTGTTTAAATTACTTCCAGGCCATCCAAAATTATTAGGCTTTGAACCTGTGGCTAAAATAAGCTTGGTGTATTTTAATGAAAGAGAATTCTTTAGTTGGAGACTGTTTGAGTTTGTATCGATAGATTCTACCCAATCAAAAACCAAATTAATATTGTTTTTTTTCCAAAACCAATCTTCATAAGGTTTTGTATGTTCAAACTTCATGTGCCCCATGTAAACATACATTAAGGCTGTTCTAGGAAAAAAGTATTCAGTCTCGCCACTGATAACAGTAATCTTAACCTCAGTATCTAACTTCCTAAGATTCCTAGCAAGCGTAATACCTGCTATTCCATTTCCTATGATTACAATTTCTTCTACCATTTAACAATTACCAAAAAACCAAAATTAATTGTTCAAAGATTGTCACACTTATTACATTGCCCAATTTAAATCTTAATTTGTTTTGCGTTTGTTATGAATCGAATACTTATCCTTTTACTTTTTTTAATCTCTTGTTTTGTTTCAAAAAGTCAAAACTTAACTTTTGAAATTGACCAATTTTTAACCACCGTAGTTGATGAAGAGAGTAATTTAGTTAATTATGATTTGGTTAAAAAGAACACAACAGAACTAAGACTTCTCATTGATAAAATTGAGGAAACAGAATGGGAATCAGCCTCAAACTATACTAAATCATCGCTTTGGATAAACTTATATAATCTACATGTTATCAATAAAATAGCATCTTATTATCCTGTAAATAGTGTGAATGAAATTAATGATTTTTTTGATGATGATTTTATCAATTTTAACAAGCAAAAAGTTTCATTAAACGAGTTGGAGTCAGAGATTAGAATGCTTTCAAATGATGCAAGAATTCATTTTGCTTTGGTTTGCGGCGCTAAGTCTTGTCCACCACTTTTTAATAAGGCATTTTCACCTGAAAACTTAAATTCGCAATTAGATTTTATAACCAGATATGCTTTACAAAAAGAACATATTGTAAAAATTGATTTAGAATCAAACACAATATTTTTAAACCAAATATTCAATTGGTATGCCCAAGATTTTGGCGAAAAAGAAAACTTTATTAATTATCTGAAGGCGTATTTCCCTAGTTTGACAGGAGAAGAAATTATTGAATTTATGCCCTACGATTGGGCTTTAAATGATGTAAATCCAAAAAAAAAAGTAAACGCTAACCTACAACAACAAACTCCATCTCGATTATTTACAAAAGGAAGTATTGAGATAAAATCATTTTGGAATTTATACTCACAAACCAAAGGTTTTGATTCAAATGGCTCAAAGGTAAATTATGGAAATAGGTCGAGTTATTTAACTTCATTAAACTCAATAATGATAGGGGTTAAACCCAAGCTAAATATTGGTGCCGAGTTTTGGTTAAGCTCAGTTAATTCAGGTGCGCCAACAAACTCTATTTTTTTACCCTATACTTTTTCAAATAATAATAATTCAAGAGCCGCATTATCCTACTTAGGACCAAAAATCAAATACCAACCTTTTAAAAATTATAAAAATATTTCCATCCAAACCTCTTTGTTGTTGCCTATTGGTAAAGATTTAGATGGAAGTGAATCAGGCAGATTATTTCTTGCTTCAGACAGGGTTTTATGGCTATCTCAATTTTTTTGGGATAAACAATTAAATAATAAATGGCAGCTCTTTTTTCAATTAGCCCCTTGGGTATCAATAGATAGAAGTTTTGATTTTTCTAAAAATACCTTAGAAACGCCAGCTAGCTTATTTGTTAGTTATTTCGCAACTCCTAAACTTAGTTTTTATGTTCAACAAGAGTTTTGGCCAAAATGGGGTGCTAATGTTTTAGATGCTTTTTTTAGACAAGAAGGCGTTGGTTTAAAATATCAAATTATACCCCAAAAACTAGAAATAGAGACCTCCTCCACACTATTTACTTCAGGGAAAAATCAAGGAGCTGGCTTTACATTTAATTTTGGATTACGATTGGTGAACTTTAAATAATGCATAAGTTTAAATTTGGCTTAATGAAAAAATTGTTCATTTTCTGTTTCTTACTTTTTCCTCTTTTTACATTTTCGCAAGAAAAAATAAATGGAATTTCGATTGTAGCTCCAAGTAAAAACAACAATTATCCTTCATTTAATGAAGTAAAGGATTTAGGCGCCAACTGGATTACAGTTATGCCTTACTCATTTGTTGATGAACAAACAGGAGAAGTAAAGTTTAATCATGAATGGCAATGGTGGGGAGAAAAAACCAAAGGAGTTGTAGCCGCAATTGTAGCCGCGAAAAAACAGAACTTAAAAATTATGGTTAAACCAATGTTATGGCTTAAAGGAGGCGGTTACACTGGAGATTTACAGTTTAGTCAATTACCTAATTGGGAGGTATTTGAAAAAAGTTATGGAGCGTATTTAAACCATTTCGCCAAAATAAGTGATAGCCTAAAAGTTGAACTTTTTTGTATTGGTACAGAAATGAAATCATTTACCCAATTTAAAGCTGATTTTTTTCCTACTACCATTAAAACTTATAGAGATAGTTTTCAATTTGAACTTACATATGCTGCAAATTGGGACAATTACAAGAATATTAATTTTTGGAATCATTTAGATTACATTGGAATTGATGCTTATTTTCCCGGAGCTGCACAAAATCAGCCTACAATACAACAAGCAAAAATCGCTTTGGTAAAAACCAAATACGAATTGAAGGATTTTGCTGAAACCAAAAACTTAAAAATACTTTTTACCGAATATGGCTATAGAAGTTGCACCCAATGTGCCTTTAAACCTTGGGAACACAAAAATGAAGTTACACCAGACAATTCTTGCCAAAAAAATGCTTTAGAAGCTTTTTATGCTCAGTTATACAATCAAACTTGGTGCATTGGGGGTTTTTTATGGAAATGGAATGATTATGAAAGTGAATTTCCTAAAAACATAAATACTGATTATTCGCCTCAAGGAAAACCTGCATTAGAAACCATCAAACAAAACTTTTGAGGTTATGTGTGGCAGGTATACAATAATTAAATCTCCCGAAGAATTGGAAAATCAGTTTGAAATTGACGTAAATAAAGAAGTTTATCAAACCTCCTTCAACATTGCACCAACCCAAAAAGCTCCAATAATTACAAATTCAAATCCTCACAAAGCCTCTTTTTTTAATTGGGGATTGGTTCCCAATTGGTCAAAAGACCCAAAAGTTGGCTATAAAATGATAAATGCAAGGCAAGAAACAATTTTGGAAAAACCGTCCTTTAAAAGTGCTTTTGAAAAAAGACGCTGTGTTGTATTAACTGATGGATTTTATGAGTGGAAGAAAAACGGAAAGACTAAAATTCCGAGTTTTATTTCTTTAAAAAGTAATAAAACCTTTGCTCTTGCAGGTTTATGGGATAAATGGGAAAGTCCAAATAATGAGACGCTCAATACTTTTACCATTATTACCACAAGTGCCAATTTGTTTATGCAAACCATACACCATAGAATGCCATGTATTTTTGAAAATAACCAACAAATAAAATTTTGGCTAAATAATGACTTAAAGCCGATTGATCATTTATCGGTATTAAAACCACTAGAAAAAGATAAAATGAAAATGCATGAAGTTAGCCTATTGGTTAACTCAGTTAAAAATACTAAAGCCTCTTTAATAGATCCTGTAGAAAATTTTGGCACACTTTTTTAGCCATCGGTAAACATTATTTACCATTGTTGTTTTTATTAATAAATAGATTATAAATACAACTACTTTTAAATTTCAAAATATAATTATGAAAGTAAAATTTAGCTTTTTAGCCCTTTTAACCTTATTTACCTTGAATTCATTTGCCCAACCAGGTGCAAGTGCCCAAAAACTAGCAACATTTATTAATATAGTTGAGCAAACGTATGTAGATACAGTAAACTCTAACATTTTAGTTGAAGAAGCAATTAATTCAATGTTAACCGAATTAGACCCACACTCTGTTTACATTTCGAAAAAAGACCTTCAAAAAATGAATGAACCTTTAGAAGGAAAATTCGAAGGAGTAGGAATTCAGTTTAATCTATTAAAAGATACTATTTTGGTTGTATCTCCTATTTCTGGAGGTCCTTCAGAAAAATTAGGTATTCGCTCAGGTGACAAAATCATTAAAATAGATGGCGAAATAGTTGCAGGCATTGGGTATAAAAATAATGATGTAATGAAAAGCCTTAGAGGAGAAAAAGGAACCAAAGTAACTGTTTCAATTTTTAGAAGAAGCGAAAAAGAATTACTAGACTTTGAAATAACAAGAGATAAAATTCCGATTTTTTCTGTTGATGCATCCTACATGATAAATGATGAAACAGGCTATATTAAGGTAAATAGATTTGCTGCTAAAACTGTTGATGAATTTAAAAAAGGTTTAGACTCATTGCAAGGAAAAGGATTACAAAACCTAATACTTGATTTAAGAGGCAATAGCGGAGGCTATTTAAATACAGCTATAGATTTAGCAGATCAGTTTTTAGAAGATGATAAATTGGTAGTTTATACAGAGGGAAGAACCTCTCCGAAACAACAAACGTTTAGCACAAGAAAAGGAAATTTTGAAAAAGGTAAACTCATTGTCTTAATCGATGAGGGTTCTGCTTCAGCTTCAGAAATTGTTTCGGGCGCAATTCAAGATTGGGACAGAGGTTTGGTAATAGGGAGAAGGTCTTTTGGTAAAGGACTTGTTCAGAAGCCATATTCATTGCCTGATGGGTCTGCAATAAGATTAACTATTTCTAGGTATTATACGCCTTCGGGAAGATGTATTCAAAAACCATATGAAGATGGAAATAAAAAAGATTATTACACTGGCGATATGGAAGCACGTATGGAAAATGGAGAGTTTTACTCTGCTGACAGCATTAAACTTGACGAAAGTTTAAAATTTTCTACCAATAATGGAAGAGTTGTTTACGGAGGAGGTGGAATTTTACCAGATATTTTTGTTCCATTAGATACTACGGGAAGTTCTAAATATCTCTCTAAACTAATTCGAAAAGGTGTTTTTTATGAATATACATTAACCTTAATGGATAGTAAAAGAGATGAATATTTAACGACTTATCCCTCTATAACAAACTTTAGAAATGAATTTACCATGAATGAAACTATTTTAGAAGATTTGATGGTATTTGCTGACAAAAAGGATATTGAAAGAGTTGCAAAAGATATAGAAGAATCAAAAAGTAGGATTGAAAATATATTAACAGCGCAAATTGCAAGGACTTTATATGGCACTGGAGCATATTACGAAATCATAAATAATTCTGACCCAACAATTACAGCTGCATTAAAAGCAATTGAAGAAAACACTTTTAAGAAGATGAAATTAAGTTACAAATAAAGATTATGATATTTCTGAATAAAAAGGCTCCTTTATTGAGGGGCCTTTTTTATTTTCGTTAACCGAATGTTAAAGAAATTTTTGAAGAACCAAAACCTAATACATTTGTTAAGAAATTTAAAATCATAAAAAACATGAAAGAAAATATTAATACTGCTTTACTAGTGCTAATTACCTTAATGGTAGGTTATGGTACATTTTTTAAAAATGACAATAAAATAGTTTACAACCAAGGTAAAGCGAGCAATAACATAAATACAGCTCAGGCTCCTGCCCCTCAAGTTAATCAACCAGCACAAAATTTCGATCAAGATTTTACGGCGCAAACAACAATAAATAACGCACAAGATCCTGCAAATACTGCTGTTCAAAATACAAACCCACCAACATTGGTGGCTTTTGCAGAAACAGACCATGATTTTGGTGCAATTAAACAAGATTCAAAAAATACCAAAGTATTTTCATTTAAAAACACCGGAGATAAGCCTCTTTTAATTGAAAGCGCAAGAGGCTCTTGCGGGTGCACCGTTCCAAATTACCCTAAACAACCTATTCCTCCGGGTCAATCTGGCGAGATTGAAGTGGTTTACAGTCCAGGGAAACAAAAGGGTTTGCAAACAAAATCTGTTACAATAATTGCGAATACCGAACCAAGAACAACTGTATTACAGATTAAAGCAGACGTTGAAGAAGTTTAATAAAACATACTATAAATATTTAAAAATCCTTCTCTTGAGAGAAGGATTTTTTTTGCTTTTTTTTATCCTATTTTCAATAAAAACATTTAGTCAAAAACAAACTTCTTTTCCATTTTTGCCTAATGAAGTTGTATCTTATGAGATAAATTATAACTGGGGTTTTATTTGGGTTTCGGCAGGAGAGGTCTCTTTTTCGGTTAAAAAGTCAGAAGTTTTTGGTAAAGAATCTTTAACCCTTACTGGAGATGGAAAAACGTATCCAAAATACGATTGGTTTTATAAAGTAAGAGATGTATATCAATCTAAGGTTGATGCCAGCAGTTTAAGGCCCTACTCTTTTGTTAGAGATGTAAATGAGGGAAAATCTCAAATTAATAATGCCTATGTTTTTAACCATCCAAAAAATGAGGCGTATTCTATTATAAGACAGCAAAATGGAAGTTTTGTAAAAGATACCATTGAGTTTCCACTAGATACTTATGATGTAATTTCCATGATTTACAAATCGAGGTGTATTGATTTTACAAACTATAAAAAAGATGACAAAATCCCAATTAAAATCTTATTAGACAATAAGGTTTATGACACTTACTTAAGGTATTATGGTATTGAAACAATAGACTTTAGAGGAATTGCCTCCATCAAATGCCATAAATTTAAGCCATACCTAATTGAAGGAACCATTTTTACAGGTGGCGAAGACATGACTGTTTGGGTTACTGCTGACGAAAACAAAATTCCAATTTATATTGAAAGTAAAATTTTGGTAGGTAATATAAAAGCAATTTTAACTAACACAGAAGGCTTAAAATTTCCAAAAAATTACCTAATTCAACCCAAAGATTAATTTTCTTTCAAATGATTGGGTTTTAGCAAATCATTTATAGTTTTTACAGGATTAAATGTTACCAAAGGAACTTCAACAAAAATGGTGTGCCAATTGGCCATTGCCCCGTTCCACAAACCCGGTAATTCTTGCGCTTTTATTGTTTTACCCTCATAAGATTTTTCTGTAATAAAACCAGTATTAGAATCTACAAAATCTAATAAATTATAATTTTTACCTGCATAGTTTTTTATAGCGCAAACTATATCAACTGGATTAAAGTGAGTAGATTTATTCAGTATTTCAATTTGATTTGAATTTTCTTCATCAATTTGAGATTTCTCTACAATTTGAAGGGTAACTTCGCCGCTAGATTGTTTTACCCAAAAAGGACCTCCACCCGGCTCTCCTTCATTTTTAACCATACCGCAAACCCTAACTGGTTTAAATAGAAAACTCCCAAGAGTTGTCTCGTTTAATAAACTATGGTCAACAATACCTAGCAAATCTTTAGCAAACCTTTTTGTTTTATTAAGTAATTCAACTGAAAAACCTTTTTCAGAAAATTCTTTCTGTAAAAGAAAAAGTGTGGCAGTAACTTTAAGTAAAACACCGCCCATATATTGCTTAAACTTTCCATTTTCCTTGTGAAAAAATGGTGGAAGTACATTATCAATATTTTTAATAAAGATCAAGTCTGCATCTAGGTTATTTAAATTCTCAATTAATGCACCATGCCCGCCAGGTCTAAATAAAAATCCTTCTTTGGTTTCAACAGGCTTATTATCCTCAGTTACTGCAACTACATCAGTCCTTGGTAACTGCTCCGAAAAGTTTACCTCCATACCATTTGTGAAAACATTTTGATACTTTAATTTCAATTTTTCCACTTGAGATTCAAACATCTCTTTATGTTCAGGGGAAATAGTGAAATGTAGTTTTAAATGATTCTGAGATGCACAAAAAAACTGAGATTCAGCAAAATGCTCTTCAATGGCTAGCCTAGCTTCTCCCTTAAGCTGATGAAAGGGTAGCATTCCTTTAGGCTTTTTACCAAATGAAAATGGTTCTTCAGATAGAATGGTATTTAAAAATTCCTTTTTCTCCTCAAAACTACCTTGAGCCATTTCTTTCAAATCAGAAGATAAAGCATTGTAAAAAGGAAATTTTTCTAGTCCTTTAAAAAAGGTATTATAATCTTTAGAATTAGGTTCTTTAGTTGCTTGAAAAGCTTCAAATAAAAATTTGAACATTCTACTTGCCGCGCCCGAAGCGGGAACAAACTTTAAAACATTGAGGTTGGGTAAAGCCTTCATGAATTCGTTGGCTAATTCATTTTGCAAACTCAATTCATGAATAAAAATCCCATCATTTGAAGAAGCAGCTCTTTCTAATTCGGCAAAAGGAAAACCTTTTTCAAAATTTTGTAATTGTAAATTAAACTTCTCTTTTGAAATTTCTTTTGACCTTAATTGGTTTAAAGCAGCATCATTAAGCTTCATATTTTTTTGCGCGAATTTAGTTATCAAATTACTTCTAAAAATAACATCGTATTAAGGTACTATTAATTGTAGTTTGTAATCATTATTTTCGGTCAAAATTTAAAAATGCGTTTACTTTATATACTTTCAGCAATAATTCTATTCTATTCATGTAACCAACCAAAAATGGAACAAACTGAAAATGAAACTCCTAAAACTCAAAAAAAGGTAGATGTTCACTCTTTTAGTGAACCTGAAAATGCCTCTGTTACTCATTTAGATTGGGTTGCCGATTTAAACTTTGATCAAAAAATTATATCAGCTACTGCAACTTGGACTATTTCAGCAAATGATAAAGCAAAGAGTATCATTTTTGATACGAGAAATTTAGAAATAATTTCTGTAACAGATTCCGAAGGAAAAGAGCTAAAAAATAGTTTGGGAGAAAAAAAAGGATTTTTAGGAAGTCCTTTAAAAGTTGAAATTCCAAAACAAGGGAATCAAATAGTAATTCAATACAAAACATCGCCAAATGCTGCTGCCCTTCAATGGTTAAACCCTGAGCAAACTGCAGATAAATCTTCGCCGTTTTTATTTACACAATCGCAAGCTATTTTAGCAAGAACTTGGTTACCCTGCCAAGACAGTCCTGCCATTAGGTTTTCATATAACGCTAATGTTAAAACACCAAAAGGTTTAATGGCTGTAATGAGCGCCAAAAACCCAATTGAAGTTTCACCAAATGGTGCTTATTCTTTTGAAATGACTCAGCCAATTCCTGCTTATTTGATGGCTTTAGCTGTAGGTAATTTTAAGTATAAAAAAATTGGAACCCAAACAGGTGTTTATGCAGAGCCATCTGTTTTAGAAAAGGCTGCTTATGAATTTGCCGATATGCAAAAAATGGTAGATGCCGCATCAAATCTTTATGGAGCTTATGATTGGGAACAATTTGATGTAATAATTTTACCACCGTCTTTTCCTTTTGGTGGCATGGAAAACCCAAGAATAACATTTGCAACACCTACCATAATTGCTGGCGACAGGTCTTTAACAGCCTTAATTGCACATGAATTAGCCCATAGTTGGTCTGGGAACTTAGTTACCAACTCTAATTGGAACGATTTCTGGTTAAACGAAGGATTTACTGTTTATTTTGAAAGACGCATAATTGAAGCCTTATATGGCCGAGAATATGCCGAGATGTTAGCACTTTTGGGATATCAAGACCTTGAAGGAATTTTAGAAGAATTAAAAGATTCACCCAACGATACAAAACTTAAATTAAACCTAGAAAATAGAGACCCTGATGATGGGATGACGGATATAGCATACGAAAAAGGTTATGCATTTTTAAGATTAATGGAAAATTCATTTGGAAGGGCTGAATTCGATAGCTTCCTGAAAAATTATTTTCAAGAAAATAAATTTAAGAGCATGACTACTGAAGGTTTTCTTACAAAACTTGATGCTGCTTTTGGTAATCATCCCGAATATAAAAATATAGGAGTTAAACAATGGGTTTATGAATCGGGTTTACCAAGTAATTGTCCTATTCCACTGTCAACAAAGTTTGATGAAGTAGAAACTGCTATTCAATTATTTATGAATGGGGAAAATCCTAAAAATTTAAAAACTAAGGATTACACTTCTCATGAATGGCTTCACTTTATTAGGCATTTGCCAAATGAAATAACAAATAATGAATTGAGTAAGCTAGACCAAGAATTTAATTTTACAACCTCTGGAAATTGTGAAATTTTAGCGGCTTGGTTTATTTTCACAATTAAAAACAATTATGAACCCGCCAAAGAAGTTTTAGATAGTTTTTTAATAAATGTAGGACGAAGAAAGTTTTTAACCCCAACTTATAAAGCTATTTTAAAAACTGAAAATGGTTCAGAAAAAGCAATTTCCATTTATAAAAAAGCAAGAAAAAATTACCATGCTGTTTCAATAGAAACCTTAGATAATTTATTAAACTTTAAGGAATAGTAGAATTAATGAGTAAGATTAAAATAGCGCTTTCAGCTCTAAACCAAACTCCAATAAATTGGATTGAAAATATCGCAAATATTAAAACTGCCTTAAAACAAGGTAAAGAAGGAAATGCTGATTTAGTTGTTCTTCCTGAGTTTGCCTTGTGTGGATATGGCTGCCAAGATTTGTTTTTGAGTAATTGGCTATATTCAAAATGCGAAAATCACATTGTCAAATTGCTTGAACAACATCCTCAGGAAACATTTGCTATTGGAATTCCCATAAAAGTTGGAAATGAAAACTATAATGGTGTTCTGGTTGCTCAAAACAAAAAAATTCTAGGAATAACCCTAAAGCAACACCTTGCAAATGATGGACTTCATTACGAACATCGTTGGTTTAAAGCTTGGGAGAAAAATAAGGTAGAAACAATAACCTATGCAAACCAAAGTGTAAATGTTGGTGATTTGGTTTATGAAATAGCAAACACCAAAATAGGAATAGAAATTTGCAGAGATGCTTGGATGGGTGAAAAAAGGACTGCTCATAATTTAATTGAAAAAGGGACCCAAATTATTATAAATCCAAGTGCTAGCCATTTTGCATTTGGTAAAACATTGATTCGGGAGGAGTTAGGACTTTCTCTCACAAAACAATATAACTGCAGCTTTTTATTGGTTAATCTATTAGGTAATGAAGCTGGCAAAGCCATTTACGATGGAGATTTACAATTCCACCAAAATGGGAAATTAAAGTACAAGGCAGAAAGGCTTTCGTTAAAATTGGTTGACACCCATATTATTGATATAGATACAGAAAACCCCGAAAATTCATCTGAATTTAGACCAACAGATTGGTTTTTTAAAAACGATGAATTTACAATTGCTGCAACTGTTGGTTTATTCGATTATTTAAGAAAAGTAAAAGCAAAAGGTTTTGTATTATCATTAAGCGGAGGAGCTGATTCTGCGCTTTGTGCCATATTAGTAGCGCACATGGTAAGACGACTGGTTAGGCATTATACGGTAGGTGAAATTGGAGAACTTTTTGACTTTAAGGTGCCTTCAAATGAAAAAGAATGGCCTTTATTCAAAAAGCGAGAATTCATTATGCAGAACTTACTTACCACAGTGTATCAGTCTGCAAAAAACTCAAGCGATGAAACTTATGAAGCTGCCAGACATTTAGCTAAAAGTATTGGTGCAGAATTCTTCCATTGGTCTATTGATGATGAAATTACATCTTATGTAAAAAAATCAGAATTTGTTATGGGTAGGAAACTATCTTGGGACACAGATGATATTGCTTTACAAAATATACAAGCAAGAATGAGAGCTCCAGGAATATGGATGCTTTCAAACATTACAGGAAAATTATTACTTACAACATCAAACCGAAGTGAAGCAAGCGTTGGTTATGCTACTATGGATGGAGATACTGCAGGAAGCCTCGCCCCTATTGCAGGAGTAGATAAACATTTTATTAGGCGTTATTTACTGTGGGCCGAAGAAGAATTGGGTTACGAAGGCTTATCGAAAATAAACAACCAAAAACCTACAGCTGAGTTAAGGCCAAATGAAAAACACCAAACTGATGAAGATGATTTGATGCCTTATTTTATTCTTAATAAAATTGAGCAAAAAGCTATAGGTCAATGGAAAAGCCCAACTGAAGTTTTTGAAGAATTAATTGAAGAGATTCCTTTTCCACATGGAAAAATTAAAACCTATGTCGCTAAGTTTTTCAGGCTTTGGGCTCAAAATCAATGGAAAAGAGAAAGATATGCACCAAGCTTTCATTTCGACAGTTATAATGTTGATCCAAAAACTTGGTGCCGTTTTCCTATTATTTCTGGCAACTTCAGAGATGAAATTGATGAAATGATGAAAGATTAATCTTCTATTGTAATCGCGTTTATTTTATCGCCTTCTTTAATTGAATCAATAACATCTAGGCCATCTACTACTTTTCCAAAACAAGTATGATTTCTATCTAAATGGGCAGTATTATTCCTGCTGTGGCAAATAAAAAATTGAGAACCACCTGTATTTCTTCCAGCGTGAGCCATACTTAATACTCCTCTGTCATGGTATTGGTTTTCACCGTCTAATTCACAATCGATAGAATATCCTGGTCCACCTACTCCAGTGCCTTTTGGACAACCACCCTGAATTACAAAATCGGGAAGAACCCTATGAAAATTTAATCCGTCGTAAAATCCACTTTTACTAAGTTTTACAAAGTTGGCAACAGTATTGGGAGCATCATTGTCATAAAACTCAACTTTCATATCGCCTTTTACTGTTGAAATTGTTGCTTTTGTCATAATATATTTTCTAAAAATTTAAAGGAATTATTATTCTAGTTTTGTCAAAATCGCAATAAATATTTGCACCTTCCTCAGTTGATTCCATTGAAATGGTAAATTGTTCAACTGCAGTGGGTAAATTTTTCGTTTCTGCCGTTAATTTTGCGACATCTAAATTGTAATCTGGTTCGTAATAGCCCCACTGACCTAAGTCTTTACTAAATCTAATATCAAAATTATCGGGACCAGAAATTGCATAAATTTTATACCTTCCTGCTTCTAATTTGGTTCCATTTATTTCAAAATCTGTCGTAATTTCCATCTCAGTAGATTCATTTGCTCCCAATCTCCAATATTTTCCGTAAGGAACTAAAGCCTCTTCCTCCTCTGACCCAAAAATTAGCCTACCTTTTACAGAAGGTCTGCTGTAAAAAATATCAGCTTTCACATTTTCCTTTGTAAAATGAACTTCTCCAAAAGGGCTTAATGTTCTGTTTCTTTCATTTAAATAAATAAATGCAATACCAAACAATACCACTAAAACCGCAAGAATTATTAAAACTTTTTTCATAAATAAAATTTTTGCCGAAGTTAAACAACATTATATAAGTAAGGTTTTTGATAATAAAATTAAAAAAAAAAGACCTTTTTATAATGGGATATATAAATAGTTCAAATATTAAAAATAAATTAAAAGTGAACAATTTGTTACGTATTGGTTCACGTTTTTAAATGAAATTTGAATTATGAATTTTGTAACAAAACAGTGGGAGAAATTTAAATCAAAATCTATTTGGGGAAAAGCTTCTGATATTTTGTTTATTGTTTTAATAATCGTAATGCTTAACAAAGACGGCCGCATATTTTTACAACAAATGATTTTAAATACAGGTCTTTTTGGAAATATTGAAAAAAATGAAAATTCACCAATATCAGATGAAAATTGGCATTGGAGCTTAATTGACGAAACTGGCAAAAAGGTACAATTGGCTGATTTTAAAGGACAGAAATTATTCATTAACACTTGGGCAACTTGGTGCCCGCCATGTAATGCCGAAATGCCTTACATTATTGATTTGATGGTATTAGCACCCGAAACAAAATTTTTATTTGTTACCAATGAAAACCCTGAAAAAGTAATTAACCATTTGGATAAAAAGGATTGGAGAATTCCTGTTTTTTACAACCTTCAACAACCTGTAAACGAACTTGAATACAAATCGCTTCCAACCACATTTATTATTGATGAAAACGGGGTTTTGATTCATAAATCTGCTGGAATGAAAAAATGGAATAACCAAAATGTTATTGATTTATTGAATTCTTAATACAAGAATCTATTTTTATTATTCTTTTAAAGCTTTACTAATTAATTGTTTTTAAAGTTTAATTTACAATTGGCTTCTTCATCCAAGGGTTAATGGCTTCAATCTTTAACTTGTAGATATAATTTTTCATTTTACCCGCTACAATTCAATTTAATTTGTTATTATTGTGATATCATTTTAATATCACTAAAAATATAACCCATGAAAGAAGAAAAAGTAGTTGAGCCAAACTCTGGATATGTATTTGTTATCCTTTATCTGTTTCTTATAATTTTAAGTATAACAGCAATTTTTGCATTTAAAGCCATTTTTATGGTTTTACCTATTATCATTATTGTTTTCTTAATGAATGGTTTTTTTATTGTAAACCCCAATGGCTCAAAGGTTTTGGTAATGTTTGGAAAATACATGGGAACAGTAAAATCAAATGGATTCTTTTACACCAATCCATTTTACACAAAACAAAAAATATCGTTAAGGGCGCGAAACTTTGATAGCGAACGTGTTAAGGTTAACGATAAAATTGGAAATCCAATCTTGATTAGCGTAATTTTAGTTTGGAAAGTAGAAAACACTTACAAGGCAGCCTTTGAGGTTGATAATTACGAAAACTTTGTAAGAGTTCAAACAGATGCAGCAGTAAGAAAGTTAGCAGGTTTATATTCTTATGACAATTTTGATGATGATGATGAATACGAAATTACACTTCGCTCTGGGGTTCAAGAAATTAATACAGCTTTAGAAAGAGAGTTATTAGAAAGACTTTCGATAGCAGGCATAAAAGTTTTGGAAGCTAGAATTGGTTATTTGGCATATGCCCCTGAAATTGCTAATGCTATGCTTAGAAGACAGCAAGCTGTTGCTATTGTTGCAGCACGTAAAAAAATTGTGGAAGGTGCAGTTGGAATGGTTGAGTTGGCTTTAGAGCAGCTTTCTCAAAAAGAAATAATGGAATTTGATAATGATAAAAAAGCTACAATGGTAAGTAACTTGATGTTAGTACTTTGCGGGGATAAAGATGTAAGTCCCGTAATTAACACAGGAACACTGCACCAATAAATATGGCCAAGAAAAAAAGTTTTGTATTACGCTTAAACCCTGAAGTTTTTAAGGCTTTAGAAAAATGGAGTTCAGATGAATTTAGAAGCACCAATGGCCAAATTGAATGGTTAATTGATAAAGCTTTAAAGGAAACGAAAAGGACTCCAAAAAAACCACCAACCGATTAAAATTTTGGAAAATCAAGGAATAAATCCACAAATATTAAAAGAGCTTTTTACAACTAAAATGCCTTTTGGAAAACACAAGGGAATGTTGATAGCAGATTTACCTTCTTATTATTTAGAATGGTTTGCAACAAAAGGATTTCCTGAAGGTAAACTGGGTATGCTAATGTCAACAGTTTTTGAAATAAAAACCAATGGACTTCAAGATATTTTAGAAGGCTTAAGGCGAAAGTTTTCTAAGCCATAGAACAATTTTGGCAAATGCCTTCTGCTTCAATTCTAATTTTTTGTAAATCGAAACCTGCTATTGAAATATCTGTTTTTACATCGGGTTGTTGGCAGCTAACAACACCACAATTTGAGCACTTAAAATGAATGTGGTTGTGCTGATGTTTTTGAGATGAACACTTACTCGAACACATGGCAAAATAAGTTTCATTTTGTTCTGTGAATGCTTTATGTAGGATTCCTTTTTCTACTAAAATATTTAAGGTTCGATAAAGGGTAACCCGGTCAAAATTACCAAGCTGCTCCTCAATTTCTGTTTGAGCAACAGCTTTTTCACTATTATTAATAATCTGTAAAACACCCTTTCTTATTCCTGTAGATTTTAAATCTCTTGAATTTAGAATTGATGCTATTTCTTCGAAGTCCATTTTAAGGGTTGTGTATATCTAAATCAATTTCAATAAAATTAGCTTCATTTCCTTCTTCATCGGTAGCCTCTATAATTAAATGATAAAGACCTGTGTCGGCATCATTAGAAATAACAATGGGTTCTGATAAATTATAGCTAGTTCCTTCTATATCCTTAATTAATTCAAAATCAAAAATACCATTAGAGCTTTTATGAACATGACCTTCCCCAGAATGCATATCAATTTTAAACTGACTTAAATTTTCGTTATCGGTAATTTTACCACTTAACGTAAAAGTATCACCAGGTTCAAAATGGGCACCTGTTACTGGAGCATCAATAACAATTTCTGGTTTTTCTTCATCTGTTTTTTTGCAAGCCAACATGCTTAAAATTAGTGCTGTGTAAATAATCTTTGTTTTCATTGTTAATAATTATTGGTTAAAATTTATAGTTTAAAATTAAATTGAAGCTTCTACCAGGTTCGGGTAAGTTGAGTAATCTAAACCTGGATAAGTGGTATAAGTATGACTGGTTAAAAATATTTTTTAATTCAAATTTTAATAGAATTGATTTTTTTCTTAATTTTTTTAATGAAAATCCTCCATTAAAAATTAAAGATTGAGGGGTTTGTAATTCATTTATTGCTACAAATTTTTGAGCTGCAAAATAATTTGAGCCTAAATAAATATCAGAAGCATAGTTTTTTGAGTTTTGTAATAATTCGTATCCTACCAAAGTAGCAATATTGATAGGTGGCATAAAGGGCAAAAACCTGTAAGTATTTAAATTATAACCCATTACCGCATCTCCTTTTAATTCAAAATGAAGTTGTTTTAAAATATGCCAATCTGCATAAAACTCTAAGCCTGAATGTAAGGCCTCTGCTTGGTTGTATTGATGAATTTGTCCACCGCCATTGGCTTTAGTAGCATATTTAGAGGTAGGTTCTAAAAAAATATAATTGAAAAAATAATTGAAATAAGGTGAAATTTGAATTATAAAATTTGGATTATGATAATTTAATGAAGCATCTAAAGAAATGGTTCTTTCAGGTTTTAAATTTTGGTTACCTACTTCAAACCTGAAAGTTCCGTGATGAAAGCCATTTGCAGATAATTCGGGAACTGTGGGGAACCTAAAACCCGACCCTAAATTTACCTTAATTGTTTTGTTATGATTTGGCTTAAATACGAGACCTAAAGCAGATGTTAGATTTTGAAAACTGTTGTTTGACTCATTTGTGAGGGTTGTATCTCCAATATTTTCATCATTTATATTGTAGATTGGAATTGTTTTTGAATCTATTTCTTGACTTAATAAATCACCTCTAAATCCATAATTAATAATTACAGTTTCTTTAAGTGGTTTTTCTCTATACCAAAAAGCTCCTATTTGCTGTGATTTGTAACTCGGTAAAAAATATTCGTATCCCTTTTCTGAATTACTTTGTGATTGAGCAGAAATTCCGACAATAGATTTCCCGTTTTCAGGAACTAAATGATATCGCGCATTAACCGAAAAAGTATTTAAGCCTAAGCTTAATGCTAAATTATTAGCAGGAGTTGGACCTAATTTGTGAATATGAGGAATTTCAAACTCTTCTCTTATATTCTGCTGAAAACCAGCGTCAACCTCCAACCAACCATAAGGCAAATAAAAATCTGTTTGTAAGCTTGTATTGTGATTAAGTATATTTTGATGAGGCATGTCAATATTAAACCTATTGCTATCCTCAAACAGTAAATTGAAATTAGGCCTGCCATGAGCACCTGGAAAAAATCCTATTCTTTGTTTAAAAAGTGAATGGTTCAACCTTACTTGACCCCACTTTTTTATCCAACCTGAACTAATTCCATAAGCAAAAGTTTTACTTGCTGTATTTTTTAACCTATTGTTATAAATAGGAAAAACGAAACTATTGTAATTAAAAGTTGTTGCAGGAACTTGCAAATCGCCTGAATTGGAAATACTACCAGAAGTTTTAATAAAAAAATCTTTTTTTCTGAATGCCAAACTAAAATTTGGCGCGTACCTCATATTTACAGAGTTTAATTTAAGCCCGAGCCTGCCCGAAATGCCCTTATTTGGTAAAGTACTATTTTGATGAAAGTTTATTACTCCGCCAAGTGCATCAGACCCGTAAATTAATGAGTTTGCACCTTTTACAATTTCAATTCTGTCAATATTGCCTTCATCAATGGTTAACCCATGATCTGCACCCCATTGTTGACCTTCTTGTTTAATTCCATTATAATTTGTTATAGTTCGGTTAAAACCTAAACCTCTAATAATTGGTTTTGCACTATTGTTTCCAATATTAATCATTTGAACTCCTGGTAATTTAGCCATTATTTCTGCCAACCCATTTGCCGAAGAATTAGAGATTTCAGTTTGGCTTATTACTTCAATATCTCTAGCTCTATTTTCATTAATTGAACTTAAAACAGACTCTTCAATTTCAATTTCTTTTATTTCAATAGCGGTTTGGTGTAAATTAATTGATAAAGGTTGTTTTTGGGGAACCTGAACCAAAACAATTTCAGGCTCAAATCCCAAACTATTTACATGTATATGGTAGGTTCCGTTTGGAATTTGGTGAAATTGAAAATTACCTTGATTATTAGAAGTCGTAAATTTTGAAAGTTCATGAAGAAATACAGTGGCATTTTCAATAAAGTTTCCTTCAAAAACTATTTCTCCAATTATATTCTGACTATTTGCAGCCAAACCAATAATAGAAAACACAATGAAATAAAATATTTTCACTGCGCAAATATACTCTAATGCAACGTTGTTGCATTTATGAATTATCTAATTATAGCTCTCGTCAATTCAATTAAGATAGGCTCAGCATTAGCGGCATTTTTTAAAATTTCTGCAATATTTATTGGTTCTAAATTATCTGGATCACATTCATCTGTTAAAACAGAAAAGGCGCAAACTTTCATATTCATATGATTTGCTACAATAACTTCGGGCACTGTTGACATACCAACAGCATCTGCCCCAATGGTCTTTAAATATCTATATTCTGCAGGGGTTTCAAGATTTGGACCTGGTACTGCTGCATAAACTCCTTGATGGAGATTAATGCTCTTTTTAGATGCGAAAGCCTTTACTTTATTTAAAATTTCAGGAGTATAGGGCTTACTCATATCTGGAAATCTTGGGCCAAATTCTTCATTATTTTTTCCCGTTAGTGGATTTTCAGGTAATAGGTTAATATGGTCTGTAATGAGCATAACTTCACCTTTGTTAAAATTGAGATTTACTGCTCCCGCGGCATTTGAAACGATTAAAGTATTTACCCCTAAGTATTTCAATACCCTTAAAGGAAAAGTTATTTGTTGAGCCGAATAACCTTCATAATAATGAAATCTGCCTTGCATAGCAATTACAGATTTTCCTTCAAAGATTCCATAAATAAGTTTTCCTTGATGAGACTCAACAGTGGCTAATGGAAAATTGGGAATATCAGAATAATCAATCGAACTCTTAATTTCAATTTCATTTACTAATTTACCTAATCCAGTTCCCAAAATAATACCAAATTCTGCTTTATCAAAGCCTTTGTTTTTTAGAAAATTTAATGTTTCTAGCAGTTTTTTCATTTTAAAATAAATCTTGTTTTAATTTTGTGGTAAGAAGTTTTAAATCTTCTAGTGTATCAACATCATTTAAGGCTGGCAGCAAATAATAAGAATTATCTTTTTCTTTTAAATCTAATAAAGTATCAACCAAAACATTGCTTCCACCCCATTGTTTATTTTTAAAAAGTTGTTTTTGGCTTTTTTGCATGCCAATTAAATAATAGCCTCCATCAATTGCAGGGCCCAAAACTACATCGTGGTTATTTAGTTTTTCAAAAGCTTCCTCAATAATAGCTGAGGTAATTTCAGCACAATCGCTGCCAATTAATACTGCTTTTTTATAGCCTAAATCTAAAGAGGCCTTAATTGCATTCTGCATTCTGTCGCCTAAATCAAAACCATTTTGCAGTTCTTTATCAAAATACTCAAATTCGAAAATATCACTAAAAGCAATCTCATCAAGGTAATAAACCACTTTATCAAAGGGACATTCCAATAAAACATCTTTTGTGTAGTTTAGTAAATATTGATAGACTTTAAGGGCTTTTTCGTTACCAATATCTGCTGCAAGTCTAGTTTTCACTTTACCCAATACAGGATTTTTCACAAAAATTATAAGAGACTCTTCAAGCATTTAAATAGTAGTTCCTTGGCAACTTGAACCCGCTCCAGCAGTGCAACCAAAACAATGTTGATTGGTTACAATATTTCTTTCTTCAAGCTCAATTATATTGAATTTACTTATGTGATTTGAGCCATTTGCAACCTTTAGCTGAAGCATCTGATTAAAGTCACAATCATAAATATTACCTAACCAATCAACAGATAATGTGTTTTTACACATTAGTCCATCTACAGCACTTGGGTTAAACGCATCAACCAATTTATACATGTAATCTTCGTAATTGTCTGATGCAATTAAATAATCTAAAAATCTGCTAATTGGCAAATTGGTTATGGTAAATAAGCTATTAAACTCAATATTAAAATTTTGTTTTAATTCACGTTTATACTCTTTTTCAAGTAGGGCTTGATCATCAGGTAGAAAAGGCCCAACAGGATTGTAAACTAAATCTAAAACCAACCCCGAATTTGGCATTCCAAAACCTACTGCGTTTAATTTTTTAAGAGCCGAAATTGATTTATTAAAAACTCCTTCGCCTCTCTGTTTATCTGTTCTTGCACTTGAAAAAAATGGAAGTGAAGAAATAACCCTAACCTTATTTTCCTTAAAAAAATCAGGCAGCTTATTGTATTTTTTATTCGCTTCAATAATTGTAAGATTAGACCTTACAATTATTTCTATTCCCAAGGTTCCTAATTCACTTACAAACCAATTAAAGTGAGGGTTCATTTCGGGAGCACCACCTGTTAAATCTACTGATTTTATTTTGTTCTTTCTAATAATATCTAAACATATTTCCATGTTTTCTTTCGACATTATTTCTTTTCTATCGGGTCCTGCATCAACATGACAATGATTACATGTTTGATTACACATGTAACCCAAGTTCATTTGAAATACTTCTAAAGCGTTTGGTTTTAGAGGAAATTGGTTGCTTTTGGATAATTTCTGTTCAAAATTTTCTAATTCTCCTCCTACAAAAGGTTCGCTATTTAAAATTTGTAATTGTCTTTGGGTATTTGCCAAAGGTGAGTCTAATGCCGAAAGGGATTTGGTCATTACACATTTAGTTTTTTGGCTTTATTCATCATTTGTACACCATGCACCAAACTAGCGCCCCCTCTAATGGCAGCTGCTACATGAACAGCTTCCATCATGGCTCCTTCTGAAAATCCTTTTTTTATAGATTCTTCAGTGTAAGCATCAATACAATAAGGACATTGAACTGCATGGGAAACCGCCAGTGCAATTAATGATTTTTCTTTAGCGGTTAGATGTCCATCTTTAAAAACTTCACCATACCAATCAAAAAATTTATTTCCAACTTCCTCTTGCCATTCTGTTACTTTTCCAAATTTTCTTAAATCAGCTGTGTTATAATATGTTTTCTCCATTATTTTATTTTCACAAATATTGATTTTTAACTTTTAAAATAATGTCACAAATGTTGCAATATTAATTTTACTTCTTTGCGGTTAATATAAAAATTTGTTACTTCGCCGCAAGTTTTGTAATGCCGCAAACTACATGAAAATAATTATAGCCGGAGCCGGCGAAGTTGGCTATCACCTAGCCAAACTACTATCAAGTGAAGCAAAAGATATTTATGTTATAGATGTAAATACTGATAGGCTAAACTATATTCAATCTCATATTGATGTTTTTACTATTGAGGGTGATGCAAAATCCATTCAGGTATTAAATGACGCTAAAGTGGATGGCTGCGATTTACTGATTGCTGCAACCTCATCAGAAGAAGTGAACTTTTTAGTTTCTGTTTTAGGAAAAAAACTTGGTGCTAAAAAAACAATAACCCGCTTTAACGATGCCGAATTAACCAATAAAGATTATTTAGATATTTTTTATGGTTTAGGGATTGATACAATTATTTCTCCTTTAGAACAGGTTGCAAATGAGATAGTTAGACTTATTGAAAAGCCTGCTCTTACAGATGATGTTGAATTTGAAAATGGCAGGCTGAGTGTTTATGGAATTCAGATAGATGAACACTCAAAAATGATTGGTAAAACAATTGAAGATGAAATTTTAACCGATTGCGGAGAGATTTTCAGGCCTATTGCGATTCATAGAAGAAATAAAACTTCGTTAAACCAATTTGATATTCCTTTAAGGCAAAAAGATATTGTATACTTTATTGGTCATACCAAATCAATACAAAACGCTTTAAAAATCTGTGGTAAGGTTGAATACCAAATAAAAAAAATAATGATTCTTGGTGGAAGCAGAATTGGAATACAAACTGCTAAAAAACTTCAAGATAAATACCAAATTACCGTAGTAGAAAAAGACCCTAAAAAGTGTTTGAAGTTGGCTGAACAACTAAAAAACTGCCTTATTTTAAATATTGATGGAAGAGATGTTGTAAGCTTAGAAGAAGAAGGCTTAGGGAATATTGATGCCTTTATTGCTGTTACAGGTGATTCTGAAATTAACATCATGACCACCCTTGTTGCAAAATCGCATGAGGTAATGAAAACAATTGCTAGGGTTGAAAACATTGATTACATCCACCTTTCGCAAGAAATAGGCATTGATACTTTAATCAATAAAAAAATGATTGCTGCTAGCAGTATTTTCAAGCATGTTAGAAAGGGGAAAATTGATGCAATTGCACATTTACATGGTGTAAACGCTGAAATAATTGAATTTGAAATCAATGAAAAAACTAGGGTTGCAGGTAAACAAATCAAAAAATTAAAATTCAATAATCAGGTAAAAATTATCTCCATAATTAGAAACGAAAAAATATTATTTCCTGATGAAGAAGAAACCCTTCTACCCGGAGATAAAGCAATAACCATGATTTTATCTCAAGCAATTGGGAAAGCTGAAAATCTATTTTCTTGAAATCTAAAGGAAATATCAACTTTAGAGTAATTCTATATGTAATTGGTAACCTACTCGTTATCCAATCTGTTTTAATGCTACTTGCTGTGCCTTGGAGTATTTATTATGACTCGCATGATTTACCTTCAATTCTAATTTCGGCTTTATTTACAGGCATAATTGGCGGTTTAATGTTCTTTTCTAATCAAGGACAACGACACGCAGAAATTGGAAAAAGAGAAGGATACCTAATTGTATCATTAAGCTGGGTTTTTATGGCACTTTTCGGTTCGGTGCCTTATATGGTAAGTGGGGCAATACCGAATTTTAGTAATGCCTTTTTCGAAAGTATTTCAGGCTTTTCAACAACTGGTGCAACTATTTTAACCGATATTGAATCATTGCCTAAAGGTTTACTCTTTTGGCGCAGTATGACCCAGTGGATAGGAGGTTTAGGAATTATTGTTTTAACTATTGCTATTTTGCCTTTACTTGGCATAGGTGGCATGGAGCTTTTTGCAGCAGAGGCGCCCGGCCCAACAAAAGATAAAATTCATCCTCGAATTAAGGAAACGGCCAAAAGACTATGGGTTATTTATATTGCCTTAACAGTTTCTGAAATTATCTTGCTAAAGATTGCGGGAATGTCTTTTTATGATGCCTTTAACCATGCTTTAACTACGTGCTCCACCGGTGGATTTTCTACTAAAAATGCAAGCATAGCTGCGTTTCAATCTCCTTGGATTCACTGGATTATTATTATTTTCATGTTTTTAGCTGGTACTAACTTTTCAATGCTTTATTACGGTGGAAAGGGCAACTTTAAAAAATTTGGAGAAAACAGTGAATTTAAATGGTATGCAACATGGATTATTGTGCTAGTAATAGTGTTATTGCCTGTTGTTTATCACTATGCAGATGTAGGGTTTTTTAAAGGATTTACTGATGTAGCTTTTCAGGTTGTTTCCATTGTAACAACAACTGGTTATGCTACGGCAGATTATGAGCTTTGGGGTGTTTTTGCTTCTATGGTCTTTTTTTTACTTATGTTTTCTGGAGGCTCTGCGGGTTCAACTTCTGGAAGTATAAAAATTGTACGAATTGTTCTTTTGATGAAAAATGGTTTTTCAGAGCTAAAAAGGAGACTGCATCCAAAAGCAATTATTCCTGTATATATGAATAATCATCCTGTTGGTCAGGATATTATTTACAACCTTCTAGCATTTATTTTTCTTTACATTTTCATTTTTGTTGCAGGTACATTAATATTAACTCTCTTAGAAATTGATATTATTACTGCAATGAGCGCTGCTGCAACTTGCTTAGGAAATGTTGGGCCTGGATTGGGAAGTATTGGTCCCAGTGAGAACTTTTTTCACCTCCACCCGCTTGCCAAATGGATATTAAGTTTCTTAATGATTGCAGGAAGGCTAGAAGTATTTACTGTTATAATACTATTTAACCCGCATTTCTGGAAAAGATAATTAATCTCTTAAAGTCCAAAGAGGGATTTTAGTGCCAATTGAAATAGCTTTTGTTTTACTGAATTTAAAAATAAAAGACTTCTTTCTTGGCACCATACAAACCAAATCAAATTCAGGGTTTTTCTCAATAAAAGAATTAATTCCATCTATTGCTGAATCACAAAATTCTTCATGAACCTGATTTTCAGCAAGGTTCAATTTTGATTTGATGTCTTGAAGTGTTTTTTGCCTTCTATTTTTATGCTCATGATTTGAGGGGGTATCAATATGTAAAAGATGGATTTCGGCTCCAAACTCTTCTTTTAAAAATAAAAGCTCTTTAATTGGTTTATCATTAGAAAAAGGAATACCGTCAATTGAAAAAAGTATCTTTTTTAATCCTTTAAACGTTGCTTCGTTTGGTATTGTAATTACCGGAATTTCCGAACAATCAATCACTTCCGAAGCATTACTACCAAATAAAGCTCCTTTGATCCCTGTTGCTCCATTTGTTCCTAAAATAATGTAATCGAAATCTATTTTTTTATTCCATTTTTTTAAACTTCCAACTAAATCTCCATTTTCTGAAATTGTATCTAAATGATATCCATTTATCTTATTAGCATCCCTTAACCTACTAATTTCATGGTTCAATGATAATTTTGATTCTTTTTCTAAAATTTCATTGATAGAGATTAACATCCCTGAACCCATATGTGGCGGTTCATATGCATTAAGTAAATAAATATCTGATTTATCTTTTCCTAAAAAATTTAAAGCATAGTCTAGGGCATTTTTAGCTGCCTCAGAAAAATCTGTTGGTATGACAATTTTTTTATTCATGGAATTGAGATGGTTTATTTAGGTATCTATTTTTACCCGAAGTAATAAATTCAGTAAAAATTAAAAACACAAAACTAAATAGGCAAAAAAGTAAAAAACTTGACTCAAAACTTAAAAATTTCGCGCTAATCAATAAAATACAAGAAATTGCAAATATTGGTGCTACATTAAATTTATTGTTCGACATCAAATAAAAAGTTTAGGTTTTCTGAGCCATCAAAGAAAACGCTAAACTTTTTTTAAAAAGATGACTAAAATCAGATTTTAAAAGAAAAAATATGAGTTTTTTCAGTTATCTGATATCCGGAAATAAAATATTATTTGAATCTTTAGACTCTTGCACTTTTATGCTTAAAACAGGTAATGGAGCATGATTTGTAATTTCTTCGGCAATACTGCCGTTTAAAATTCTAGCAAGACCAGTTCTTCCATGTGTGCTCATGGCAATTAAATCCATATCATTAAAACGAGCAAAATCAATTATTCCATCTTCTACATGTTTCTCATTAAAAATATGAGTTTCGTAGTTATCTAATTCAAACTTTTTCGCAAAGTCATTCAATAATTTTTGGCTATAAGGTGTAGTTTCGAACAAATTAGGGGTTACTACTTTTAAAAGATGAATTTTTGCATTAAAAACATTTGCGAAGTTTTTTACCTTTTCAAATACTGCGTCCACTTCTCCATAAAAATTTGACGCAAAAACTATATTTTTTGGATCAAACTCAACAAAGCGTTTTTTAATTGCCAAAACTGGAACATTTGCCGTTCTAACAACCTTTTCGGTATTTGAACCAACAAAGTTATCTCTATCTCCTCTAGAACCATGTGTGCCCATAATTATTAAATCGGCATCTATTTCGTTAGCTTTTTCAGATACAAAATCTATTGTTTCATCATAAACTACTTCTTCTTGAACCTTAACGCCCTCTAAATAAGGCTTATTCATAGTTTTTTTCATTTTCTCTTTAGTCATTCTTAGCAAGAAAATACTTGCAGGAGTGTCCCCATCTGATAATGACATATGAGGTAAATCTAAAATGTGACAAATGAATAATGAAGCATCAATCTTTTTAGCAAGATTCGCAGCAACTTCAAGTGCATAATATGAATGTTTTGAAAAATCTACTGGAACTATTATTTTTTTCATGGTTATTTTTTTGGCAAATTTGTTAATTATTGGCTTTAAATAAAATGATTTCAGTCAGCCTTAAATACTGTTTTAATTGATTTATTTTTTGTGAGCGAAAAATAAGTTTTTGGTTGCGAAATTTCAAATTTTGGTTTTCTTGTTAAAGGTTCTACTTCCTTTAAAGTAGAATAACATTCTGAGGGAAGTTTTTGATACAATGCAGTACCTTCTGTCTTCCACTCTATCATTTCATCAGAAATATCCTTAATTATTTTTGCTGGATTCCCAACCAATAATTTTCGTTTTGGAACTAAAGTACCTTCTTTTACAAAAGATAATGCCCCAACAATACATTCTTCCCCAATAATAACATTATCCATTATCACAGAATTCATCCCAATTAAGGCATTTTTTTTTATCGTAGCGCCATGAATAACCGCCCCATGTCCAATATGAGCGCCTTTTTCTAAAACTACCGTTGTTCCTGGAAACATATGAATGGTGCAATTTTCTTGGACATTACATCCATCTTCAATAATAATTTTACCCCAATCTCCTCTAATTGCTGCGCCAGGTCCAATATAAACATCTCTTCCAATTTCAACATTTCCGATTACACTTGCTGTTTTGTGTACAAATGAGCTGGGATGAATAACTGGGATGTGTTTTTTAAATTGGTAAATCATATTATGCTCTTTCTATTATTGTTGCATAGCCTTGCCCTACTCCAATACACATTGTACAAAGTGCATATTTTTTATTTTGATTGTGTAACTCGAGGGCGGCTGTTTGTAATAACCTACCTCCAGTCATTCCTAAAGGATGGCCTAATGCAATTGCGCCTCCATTCGGATTTATTCTTTCATCTCTATCATCTAAACCAAGGCTTCTAGTGCAAGCAAGGGCTTGAGCAGCAAATGCTTCGTTTAATTCAATAATATCAATATCGGCTAATGTTAATCCAGCTCTTTTTAAGGCTTTTCGAGATGCTTCTACAGGTCCTATTCCCATTATTCTAGGTTCAACCCCTACAACTGCAGCCGAAACTATTCTTGCTAATGGTTTTAAGTTTTGGGATTTTAATCCACTTTCTGAAGCAATTAACAATGCCACAGCACCATCATTTAACCCTGAAGAATTTCCGGCAGTAACAGAACCATCTTTCTTAAAAGCAGCCCTCAGCCTCCCTAAAGTTTCAAGGTTTGTTGATGGTTTAATAAACTCATCGTTTTTAAACTCAATAGGATCTTTTTTTCGTTGAGGAATAAAAACAGGAGCAATTTCTTTATCAAATCTTCCTTTATTTTGAGCCACAGTTGCTTTTTGCTGAGACCACATTGCAAAAGCATCTTGATCTTCTCTTGAAATATTATGTTGAGAAACTAAGTTTTCAGCCGTATTCCCCATTCCATCTGTTCCATATAACTCTTCCATTTTAGGGTTAATAAACCTCCAGCCAAAACTCGAATCGTGCATTTGAGCATCTCTTCCAAAAGAGGAAGATGTTTTTGAAATTACCCAAGGACCGCGAGTCATATGCTCTACACCGCCAGTTAAATAAAAATCTCCATCACCATTTTTTATTGCTCTAAATGCATTTACTGTGGCTGCCATGCCCGAAGCACATAATCTATTTATGGTTTCGCCTGGAACCGAAAACGGCATACCTGCGAGAAGCAGAGCCATACGAGCAACATTTCTATTGTCCTCACCAGCTTGATTTGCACAACCAAAAAGTACATCTTCAATTAATTCAGGATTGAAATTTGGGTTTCGGTTTAGTAATTCTCTCATTACATGAGCTGCTAAATCATCTGCCCTAACAGGCGATAAAGTTCCCGTAAAATTTCCAATAGGAGTTCTAATTCCATCTACAATAAATGCTTCTTTTGACATATTATTCCCAAATATTTTTTGATTTAAATACAGTTCCCTTAAAATGGGCTACTATTTTTTTATTCTGATTAATAATTTCTACTGTGTACCAGCCTAAAGTACCATTTTCTTTAATAAGACTTGCATTTGCGATTAGGTTATCACCTTTTAAAACTTTTGAAATATGAGAAATTTGGGTTTCAATAGATACACTTTTTGTGCCTGATGAATTTGATGCAAAAGCCAGTGCAGTATCAGCTAATGCATAAGTAATTGCGCCGTGGGCAATTCCAAATCCATTAACCATAGTTTCATTAACAATTAATGATAATTGGCTGCAATTTTCAGAAATCGAAATGATTTCTATTCCAAGAAGTTTGCTAAAAGCATCTTGGTTCAACATTTTTTCTGCAACTTGTTTTCCTTTCAGCAAATGAGTTGATTTTAAAGTCAAATGTAGCCATTATAAAAACTAAAATCTTGATATTGTTTTAACTTAAAAAAATGGTTAAAGCTTTTAGTGAAGTTACATATATGTTTGTA